>Ga0208964_1000271_pt1 | contig 29113 bp, 27 predicted proteins | sample AOAMet1_08_M0_20_2_FD_188227 | JGI IMG/M metagenome (GOLD analysis project Ga0208964, IMG submission 188227) | Ammonia-oxidizing marine microbial communities from Monterey Bay, California, USA - CAN11_08_M0_20 (SPAdes) | ecosystem: Environmental > Aquatic > Marine > Intertidal zone | place... | reverse complement strand
AAAATAGCAACTAGTTGAAATTCGTGCGTCGTAAGGCCAATCGACCCGTTCTTATTTGTGGCTTCATAAGACTCCAGGTTCAACGTAATATCACCTATCTCGATGGTATCCCGATCATCTGCCGCCGCTATTGTTGACGCCTCCACACGGCGCAACACACTGCGAATCCGAGCCAGTAACTGCCTTTCGTCAAACGGCTTTGAGACAAAATCATCTGCCCCTATCTCTAGGCCAACGACCTGATCAATACTGTCGCCACTACCCGTTAATATAATGATCCCTATTTTTTTATCGAGCGCCCTGACTCTCTTAGCGATGTCGAACCCATGCTCTCCTGGTAGATTTAAATCCAGAAGGAGCAAACTAGGCTGCAGGTCTGCGATTATTTTTTCAAGACCCTCACCACTATAAACAGACTTTACTTCAAACCCTTGTTTGGAGAGATACCTCTCAAGCAAACGACAAATCCTTTCATCGTCATCTACAACTAATATGATCTCTTTAGACAATTTTTTGATTCAACCCTACGTTCGTAGATTTTATAAAGTAGATTTTATAAGAGCGTTGCCGAAAGCTTAGAGTTTTATATCATATTCTCGATATGCTGTCGCTTACTACATTCAGTCAGTAGGCAAAACTCTTCAATTGTAACTTTTTGTAATCTATTGCTCCCCTAAAGTAACCATGCCTATTCCTTACCGACCATCCCTTGTATGATCGTGCTCGGTTGGATTATTTGCTATGGCTTTACTCCATATGGATATTAGACGATATGCAAGTATTTTCACAAGCCCAAATTGGCTTTGAAGAGCATGAAAAACTTTTTCGACTGGACTGAGAATGCCCGAACAAGAAAGCAAAACTGAAAGAAAAACCGTCCTTGTTGTTGAAGATGAACCACGCGTACGAAGGTATTCCTGCCGAATTTTCGCTTCTTTGGGGTATCATACATGCGAGGCGGAAAACGCGGGAATGGCCATCTCTATGCTAGTGGATTGCCACGATAAGATCGACCTTGTGTTCAGCGACATCGTCATGCCCGGAGAGAATAATGGAAGGGACCTTGGAAGACACGTGCAGGCAAACTATGAAGACATCGAGGTTTTGCTAACCTCTGGTTATGAAAAGACGATGCCTAACTCAACGCAAGAACAAGAAAGTTCCAGGGAACTTCCCGTTCTTAAAAAACCCTTTTCGAAAGAAGACCTGGTGAACGCCCTAGAGGCGCTCTCGGCGTGAGATGAACGTTAAAGGCCATTACTCTCAAAAGCCGCCGGTTGCTGTCCGACTTTAATTGCGTTACTCGATTCATTTATTGAGTTTTGCCTTATGCTTAGACTCCTTGTCATGGCTAGATCATGCAGGCTTGCTCAAATGCGGCCCTATTACCATCGGCTAGTCGCTGTCTCCTTATCGTTGCCGAAAAACCTAGACGATACTATGTGCCGCACCCTGAGTCTCATTAACCCAGCCTTTTTAAGGAGTTGAAGGCCTGCACATGAATATAAAAGTTGTCGACTTATGGCGCTCACAGGTACTAACCATTATCACATGGTCGCTTTTCGGACTAAGCTCGCTAGCAATGATCGTAGGCACAGTGGCGGCCTTTGGCGAGGGTGAATGGGCTATAATACTTTTCAATTTGGTTCTGTTTTGCTTGCTTCTCTGCACAGCCCTGATTCCAAGCCGCTTTTTTCGCTTCAAAGCGAGCACAACCATTATTCTGATTTACACCATTGGCTTTTACTTCACCTATCGCTTTGGCACCCAAGCTAGCGGTCCCTTTTGGCTCTTTATTGTCCCAATGCTGACTGCGGTGTTCTTTGGCACTAAAAGAGCCATTTGGGCGCTCTTAGCTATCATCTCGACCTCCCTACTTTTCTTCGTTCTACTGCAGCAAGGGACACTTTTATGGGCCACCGGGCAAGTCGCCGCGCCTCGTTGGGCTGTTGTCAGTACCATTCTGGTCTTACTTTCAGGCCTGCTTACTATTTCCATCGGCCTTCTTTTGATCAATATCGAAAGAACTTACATCGAACGAGAAACCGCATTATTGTCAAACAGGAATCTTGAAGAAAGACTCCGCCATTCGGAAAAGATGGAAGCCATAGGACGTTTAGCATCAGGAGTTTCACACGACTTTAATAACCTGCTGACCATAATTGCCGGGTTTTCTAACTTCGCACTTGACCGCGTCAAGGACCGGCCTGAAGTAACCGAAGACTTAAATGAAGTCATTAAAGCGACCGAAAAAGGACAGGCGCTTACTACGCAACTTTTATCTTTCTCAAGAAAACGTCCAGACTCACCTCAAGTGATCGACATCAACGCCAGCATCCTTGACACCACCCCTATGATCAAGAACCTTCTCGGCGCTACATTTGACTTTATCTTCACGGCATCAGACGAGCCATGTTTTAGCCATATCGATCCAGACTCTTTAGTTCAATTATTGCTTAATGTCGCGAGTAACGCGAAAGATGCGATGGCCGCCGGCGGCAAACTCCACATCTCGACTGAGCACCTCCCAGTTTCTGGCGTGTCAAAAATCAGCAATGAAACTAAAGAGGATGATTCCAGCTATATTCTATTGTCCGTCAGGGATAATGGCGCCGGCATTAATGCTGAAATTATTGAGCAAATATTCGAACCATTCTTCACGACAAAAGGAAAGGGCAAAGGCACTGGCTTAGGGCTATCGACATGCTGGGCTATCATGCAGGATGCTAACGGATTCATTAATGTAAAGAGCGAGGTAGGCGTCGGCACTAACATCGAGTGCTATTTTCCTGTTTCTAAAGACACACCTGGAATGAGCGGCCCCATAACGCTACTTTCCGAGCCTACCGAGCCTACCGAGCCTACCGAGCCTACCGAGCCTACCGAGCCTACCGAGCCTACCGAGCCTACCGAGTTTCCAGAAGCTACCGAAAATACAGCGAAAGAAAACATCCTCATCACAGAGGATGAAGAAAAGGTTTTAGCCGTACTCTCAAGGGCGATACGTTCAGCAGGTTATAACGTTTACACCGCTATGGGCGCAGAAGAAGCATTAAGGATTTTTAGCGAGGAACAAGTCAACATTGATCTTCTGGTTACTGACATCATGATGCCTGGTTTAAATGGCAAAGAGTTGGCAGAAAGCGCTATTAAGGTAAACCCGAACCTCAAAGTAATCTATATTTCAGGATATTCAGACAATGATCTTTTCAAGGAAGGCATCATCGCTCCCGATATTTTTCTGCTAAGGAAACCATTTTTACCCGAAAAATTGATCGACGAAATTCGAAATATTCTTGATCAACATCCTGATTAATTTCTGCGCCACCAAGACAACCAGAATACACAACCTGACCACTGGCTCGGCCGGTTGGCGGATCCACAAGCCCGCCAGCACCAGTTGCTAGAGCCAGAGCTTATCAAAGCGATTTCGACACAAAGCGATTTCGATTACTCGCGTACTTATCGATGCATCATATAATATCCTTTCAGTCGCAGGAGCGGTCTTTTACCACTAATCGCATTCCTCGCTATCACTCATGGTCTTTATGCTCAATTGACTATCGCAGATCTGAAAGGCTAGGACACGGTGCCACTGTGTTAGCATTCCAGCCAATTAATAACCTGGAATTATCCTTATGCGTTTTTCAATCTTGCTGCTTGCGTTGTTGCTATCCGCTTGTAACCAATCTTCCAATCAACAAGAATCCAACCCTGTTGTCACTACTGCCGCTCCAGTACAGGCTGAAGGATCACAGCAGTACGCCAACATACAGGCAGCCAAAGAAGCGATGCCGGGGAAAGCCCACTACGATCGCGCGTGCATAGCATGTCATGATGGCGCTGTTAAAAGAGCGCCGCAACGGGAAATGATTGGTCTGATGACCCCTGAATCCGTTCTACATACAATCACTAAGGGGGTCATGCGCGACGAGGCGCAGTCGTTAACCGCTCAGGAAAAGAGAGAGGTTGCTGAGTATATCAGTGGGGTAGCACTGGGCGGCGAGTTGATGCCATTACCCGCTTGCGATAACAAAAGTGTAACGCTCGCATCAAGTTCGTCAACCAACTGGGGAATACAACCCGAAAACACACGTACGATAACAACCGAAGTTGCGGGTATTTCCTCTACAAACATCACTAAGTTAATGACTAAATGGGCAATCGCTTTTCCGGACTCGAGTAGAGTAAGGTCACAACCAACTTTCGCGGGCGATCAAATATTTGTTGGCTCACATAGTGGCATTGTATATTCATTAGATCGCGATACAGGATGTGCAACCTGGTCTTTTATTGCATCCGCAGAAGTAAGAACGGGTATCACCTATTCTACATCAGGCCCTGACCCGATGGTTTTCTTTGGCGATGTTATTGGCAATGTCTATGGACTCAACGCCAATACCGGAGAAAAAATGTGGCGCACGAGAGCTGACGATCATCCCAACGCGACAATCACAGGCACACCTTCGCTGAACAACAATATGCTTTACGTACCTGTCTCTTCCCTGGAGGTCAGTTTAGCGGTCAATCCTGACTACGAATGCTGTACCTTTCGCGGCTCAGTCACAGCGATGAACGCTACTACCGGCGAGATACAATGGAAAACCTTTACCATTGAAGAAGAACCTGCCGTTACTGGCCAAAACACTGTCGGTACCAATATTGTCGGACCGTCCGGCGCTGTCGTATGGAATAGTCCCTCAATTGATGTGATTAACAATCAACTCTATGTTGGCACAGGAGAAAACATGTCCTCCCCCGCCAGCCTCACGAGCGATGCGATGCTGGCAATGGATTTAGACTCTGGAAAACTCAATTGGGTTTTTCAGGCGACTGCTAATGATGTTTGGAACGCAGCCTGCGACACCACCACCCCCGAGAACTGTCCGATAGAGGATGGACCAGATTTCGATTTCGGTGGTGCAACTATTATTGTGGACACGACAAAGCATGGTCGCCTCGTTATCGCTGGACAAAAATCCGGGTTCGTTCACGCGCTCAACCCGAAAGACGGGTCACTGGTTTGGCAAACACGAGTCGGTCGAGGCGGTATACAAGGCGGGGTCCATTTCGGGATTGCTGCAAGTGGGGAGACACTATTGATACCCATCAGTGATATGACGGACGGACGCACCTACCCCACCCCGGACCGACCAGGTATGCATGCACTAGACGCTAATAGCGGCGACCTTCTTTGGTCTACACTACTTGAGGATAAATGCGACGGACGAGAGCATTGCCACCCTGGTATTTCCCAGGTCCCAACAGTTATCGGAGATCTGGTCGTTGCAGGTTCCATGGATGGAGTGGCTCGTGCCTACGCTATAGATACCGGTAAGATTATTTGGGAACTGGACACTTCCCAACAAGAATTCACCAGCACGCTCGGTACGCTCACGAAGGGAGGCTCGATGAGTGGCGGAGCTGGACCTATCGCTAACAACGGTCTGTTATTACTGAGTTCGGGTTATAGCCTATACAATCACATGCCTGGTAATCTCCTGTTGGCTCTTGAACTGAAATCAGAATGATGGGCTGTCGGACATTGCTGAATTACTATCTGACCCCGAGCGCAATTGCGCATTAGATTCGTATTGGTAATCTGTACGGCCCTTTGGATAGTAGCAATAGGGCCGCAGTGACACTACAGGTACTATATGGTCATGAATGATTCACTTTTAAATCGCGACCCGCTCGACCCGGCCATCACAGAATGTCCGTTTGATTACTATCAGGCGCTGCGTGAAGAAGGTGGTGTTTTTCAAGTTCCGGATCGAAATTTCTTTTTGGTCAGCCGCTACGACCTCGTCTTACAGGTTGTTAAAGATACGGATACCTTTTCTTCTAAAACCGGCGTCCAGGTTCCATCTGCAGCAGATGGTAGCCACCGGCCCATTGAAGGAGTCGTGCGCACTTTGCTGACGGCTGATCCTCCGGAACATCGGCTCTATAGAAATCTGGTTAACAAGGCATTTTCTTTAAAACGGGTATCTGGCTGGGAGTCCAGGATTCGTATGATCGCTGACGAACTTATTGATGAATTTGCTGCCGGTGGAAGCTGCGAAGTGAATTATGATTTTGCTGTGCCTTTGCCACTAATCGTGATCATCGAGGCGCTGGGGTTACCGCGAGATATGCTACGCCAGTTCAAAACCTGGTCGGATACGATTTCTCATCTCGGGGGCATGTTGTCAGAACAAGAGATGGTCAGCGTTCAGGCGCTACGACGAGATTTTTCCGCATGGGTCGATGATATTATCGCCGACAGGAAACTAAACCTCGGGGATGACTTTATTTCAGACCTCATTCGAGCTCGCTTTAAAGACAACCGCCCACTGGATAATGCTGAACTAAATAGCATCATCTTGCAGTTTCTGGTGGCTGGAAACGAGACAACCACCAACACGATTACTGCTGGTATGTTGTTACTTTTGGAGCATCCAGACCAGATGAAACTGGTACTGGAAGATCGCTCGCTTATTCCCAACCTTGTCGAGGAAGTTCTCCGCGTCGAATCGCCGGTTCAAACTCATTTTCGATATGCAACCAAAGCAACTGAACTAAACGGTGTGAAGATCCCGGAAGGTGCTGGAGTAGGGGTAATGTACGGCTGTGCAAACAGAGATAAAGCACATTTTAGTCACGCAGAAACTTTCGACGTCCAACGCAAAAATGCGTCCAGACACCTGGCTTTTTCTCAGGGTATTCATTTCTGTCCCGGGGCACCTCTTGCCAGGCTGGAATCTGCGATTGCTTTCGAGCAACTCTTCGAACGACTCCAAAACTTCCAGTTGGATGAGTCCCGCAGTGACTTGCGACATCTACCGAGTTTCACACACCGCGGTCTTAAAAAAGTTCAAATCACTTTTGACAGGACAGTCACCGATAGCATTCGCTGATATGCCCTTCCGGCCGGTAGCTCACATGGCTACGACCGGGGAACAGCGCGTGAATGTTTACCTCTGATCTCGTCAATTTGATCAATCCGGCACAACGCTTGGGGGGTTGCGACTCTCACTATCCTAAAGAATGCAAGAAAGCCCATCGGAGCGCCTGCTTAGGGCGATAACGGACGTCACAGTTGAATGGTTGTACAGCCGCACAAACCACCGTGAACGCTCAAAACATCTCAACACTTAACCGAAATTGAACAGAAGTCTGGGCTGGCGCCCCCTAGCTATGCTTCCAGCTATAAGACTAGGGTCACTTTGCGGGCACTTTTCGAGTATAATAGGAGATTAACCCTTGGAAAAACGTAAAAACATGACAAGTAAACCCACACGCGCGCCAGCTAAGAAAAAACAACCGGCTGCAGTTCAAACATCAGAGTCCATCGCAGAAAAGACGAGAATCTATCTAGAGTCGGGCAAGAAAATTCAATCTATTGAGCCAGGTGTCAGCGGTCAGACAAACACGCCGGCCAAAAAGCAAATTTCACTAGGTAACAAAGATAAAGCCACCTAGTTTCGAGCGCATAATTTGCTGCTCAGCCCTCGTTGCAGGGCCATAAAAGTCGAACTCAGCGGTAGATTTCAGCTCATGTTCTATGATCATGTAACGTTGTGCAGATGCCTGAAAGATACCGAACCTCGATCACTAAAGGTCTAGCCTGAGCTAAAACGTGGCCAGTGGTACGAACTCGCCGATTGAAGAACTGGCCTCTCGGGTTCGTTCTGACGTTCATGTGGTGCGTCGATACCATATTTTATCGGATCACAAAAAAGTGAAATGCGCACCAAAACATTCGAGAGGACAAAAAATGAAATATTTCATACTAGCTATCGTTTTGTTCAGCACCCTGATGGGCTTCGAGACTGCGATCGCGGAACCGGAATATACCCGGGTCAAGATGGAAGTAGATGTAGAAAAATCTGCAGATGAGCTCTGGGCGGTCGCCGGCGGCTATTGTGACATTAGCGTGTGGGCGAATATTGAGTGCGAAATTACTTCGGGCGATGGCGACATAGGTACCGTTCGAGTGCTACTCGGTGGAGCAATCACCGAGGTCATGGTGGCCCAGACAGATCTTTCTTATGGATATACTCAGCCTATCAAAGAAGGGCAGTATTACGATCTGTACCACGGGTTTATGGAAGCCAAGCCCGTTACCGATAGCAGTTCCAAGCTTATCTATACCTTGGTTTATGACGTATCAAACCTTCCTGATCAGGCCGCTAAAGATACAGACATTGCACGACGTAGGGCCCAGTTTGATAAGTTGTTACTGAATATCAAGATGCTAACGGAAAAGTAAACGCCTTAGTTCAGCAACTGTCGTCTGCGGTCGGCATCAACCCTAGCCATGGGGGCACAGAGGTCTCAAACCAATTACCTGGCTTTCACCTTCAGCCCCCGCTAGTTCTCTTTATCTGGTTAGAGTCTCTTAGGCGACGTCCTGGGCCCAGTTACCGTGAAAGCCGAATGGAACGCGGTGATCCAGGTAGGCTTTAGCCAGTGGTTCACCCGAGACATTCTGAGCATCAAGAATAACCAGATGGCTCGCCTTTCGGTTCGCGTCATAGACGTTGGCTAACAAGAAGCCATCACCTTCAGGCGCATCAGCTGATCTCGGTACGAAGATCGGCTCATTGGTCGCACAAGCCTCCCCAACATCATGGAGCTCAACCTTACCCGTCTCATGATCACGTCGGCCGATGGCATTAAAGCCTCCAACCTTAAATTGCGGATTATTATCAGCGGCAAAGTAACCATAGCGATAGTTCACCCCCGTGTATCGCTCATCCAGACGAGGAAATTCACACGCCAGATCGTCCAAACGCTCCCATTTGTAATCGTTCGTATTCTTGGCCAAGTCAAAGGTCCAACGAGTCAGTCGGGGAATAGCCTTCGCAGGGTCACCAGGCGTTCCATCAGGCTTTGGAAATAACGGTGCTTCTTCAAACTCGCAAACATCGCAGGTCAAGATGTCTCCTTCTGCATGCGCATTCATTGGGTGGAAAACGAACGACGGGTCACCCTGGAACCAGCGCAAATCGTCAACAGTTCCGTTCCTTGGCATGATGCCGATGTGAACACCCTTTTCTGGCTCCCAGGCATAAACAGGCGCGCCGGTCATTGCACGTTCCATAGAACCGGTCAGCGGCATGATAGGGAAGATGACGTGCTCACGGGTCACCATGAAATCGTGAACCATCGAAGCATAAGGCGCTTTGAAGGTTTCAGAACGCACCAGGTTTCCATCTTTATCTACCACATGAAATGACATATGTTCCGAAATCAACCCATCGGCATTGTAGCCAAAGAAAAGCATCTCACCGGTTTCTGGGTCTATCTTCGGATGGGCAGTCATAGGCCCAACTAGCTTGTCACCGAAAGTATGTGAACCCACAGATTCCAGCGTCATCGGATCAAGCTCAAACGGCGCGTGAGCTTCTTCCAACGCCAGCAGTTTGCCCGCATGATAGACAATGTTTGTGTTTGCCAGGCCATCAGTCTCAAGACCCATGACGCTTTCATCGTTCTCCATGGGATTAAAGGCGCCAAACAGGGAGCGGCCTGCCTCTACTTCCTTCTTGTACTTAACGGATTGTACGTATCGGTTTTTATAATTTACTTTCCCATCAGCGATGTAAAACCCGTGAACCATACCGTCACCACCAAACCAGTGATATTCACCCCTTGGCGCAAACTGAGGGTTAGGCCCGTTTCGAAAGAACGCACCACGAAGTTCCTGCGGCACTTCACCCTCTACGACGAGGTCGGCGCATCACACTCCATATGAATGGGCGCAAATCCACCCTCAAGATTGGGATGACTGGGAAATGGCTGTGACATAGTTTGAACTCCTTTTTAATTCATTTGGGATGTACGTTTAAAACCGAAAACTAGCTTGCTTGCACTCTTTCTGCCTGTGGGCCGTCCAGATCCTGTTGTTCTTTCGGTGAAGGTTTCTGCGAATCGCGCAGCAGTTCCTGGGCCGCTTCAATCCTTTGCCGAACCGGAGGTAGGTTGTCGCCGACAAGGACGCCCACCAATACGAGGCCCGTCCCATACTGAACAGCTGCCGTCAGCTGGTCTTCTCTAATAATCCCGCTTCCCCATATGATAGTAGAACTGATAAAAGCTGTAGTGACCTGTCCTGCCAGCAGCTCGGGATCAACCCATGACTCAAGCTCGCGCCTGTCCTGCATCACCCCAAGTTCTTGGCCTATTTCGTGCGCAAGACTGGCCGTAATACTTCTCTGGACCTGTTGCATCGAATCGAGGGAGCCAAATGCCTCCAATAGTCGTCGGTGAAAGTCGGGCGCCTGCAGAAACTGGAAGGTAATGAAATCAAGGATAGCGAATATACGATCAAGGCCAATAAGGCTCGTCTTGATCTTTACCTGGTCTGGATCACCTACAAAATGGTCTTCAATAGCTGCCGCCAGCAATTGATCCTTTCCACCAAACTGGTTGTAAAGAGTAGGTACGCTGACACGACAGGCTGACGCGAGTTCACGAATCGTAATCGACTCGTACCCCTTTTCGGCAATCATCTGTCGCGCGGTTTCCATGATCGACGCTCGACGCGCGAGGCGGTTTTCTGTCATCAGATTCATTGTTGGATAGTAACGTAAACCTTTAACATGTTCAAATATATTTAACTTGTTAAAGTTTTAGAAAATTATTGGGAAAGTGACCCAGGGTTCAGGCGACCAAATGCTTTAACAGCGCCCTTCATTCGACGCAAACGTGTCCAGTACTGGTTCGCCTCTTCATATGAATGTTTTAGCATTAACTGGTCACACAGCATCAGGCTGTAACCCACCATGATATCGGCAGCGGTGAACTCGCCCAGCAGGAACTCCTTTCCCTCAATGGCATCATTAACGGCCTTAACGCAAAGAAGTGCCCGGTTCGCCATTTCTTCAACCACTGCGGGAATTTCCGGGTCAAAGTTACGCCTATGATTGACGATTTCACCCAAAGGGCGAGCAAAAGTTGCCTCACCAAACCATGACCACTGCATATAGAGCGCATGTTCCGGTGTGCCTGCCATGGGCTGCAGCCGACCGTTACCATATCGGTCCAGTATGTACTGCACCATCGCCCCGGACTCAAACATCGAGAGCTCACCGTCTTCCAGTACCGGCACTTTTCCTACCGGATTCTTCGTAAGCCACACCGGACTCATTCTAAACTCAGGTGAAAACGACACAGTTTCTATATCGAGAGGCACGCCAAGCTCTTCGCATAACCAGATGATTCTTGTCGACCGGGTCCACGGCACATGAAACAACTTAAGCATTACATTTCCCTCAGGGCGCCATACTCACCAACACCTGCCTTTTTCGGCTACCGGAATATGGTCTGCGGCCGTGCATTATCATTTTGTTATTCACAATCGCTATTTCACCGTCAGCCCATCGCAGGTCTGTTGTGTAGTCCCCGGCCATGGCGCACAGAGACTCAAGCAGCCCCACTGGTATTTCAGTTTTATCACCAAACATAACTCCACTTGCGGGGTTTTGACGAACACCAGGCCAACCCCTGTAAGCAGCGATCAACTGATGATAGAAAGTTTGCCTGCCATTAGTTAGGTCAATAATTCCAGGCAAAACAGGAGAAACAGTCTCAAGCCCATCATTGCTCTGCCAAGAATAAGCGTAACCCATAGACACCAGCTTCTTCTCTGCTTCATGTTTGTCACTAACGTTTAGGGTACTGCACCAGCTTCTACCCTGCCCCGACGATTCATCGCTAACCGCAGGCATTCGTGTGACATACCGCAGACCTTTGAGCGCCAGCTGTTCCGTCCATTTTGGATGACTGAGGCTAAAAGCTTTTAAGAGTTGATCAGACTGACACACCGGTGTCGCTCCACCCTGCTCCGCTGCTGAGATGCAGCAAAAGAAAAGAACCGACGGCGAAACGGGCGTTTGAGCCATTTCATGATGAAGGTAAATCTCTACCTCCGGAGGCGCTTCATTTGCAGTAAACACCCTGTCGCTATAATTTATGCGAACCGCGTTAGAAAGTGACTCCTGATACGAAAACACCGGCAACCCAAACGCAGCAACAAATCTGTTGAAGTCACCAGGGTTCTGCATTGCGAGCCCTCGAATGAGGACCACGCCGGCTTCTTTCAAACCCCTGTCTATTGCCACCCGGTTTTGCCGAACCCATTCCTCAGTGGAAACGGGTTCAGATGAAGAATCAAAGATGACCGGAAACATCACTTCCAATTCAGGACCCAAGGACCAGATCAGCAAACGTCCTAAGCTGACCTATACTGCGAGTTGATACCAGCAATGAGGTGACCGGCGTATCTTTCCAGGCCTGCAATCTGTCTTTGATCCTGTCAACGGACCCGACGAGAGAAATCTCGTCGGCAAGCTCTGTAGGAACAGCAGCGGCGGCTTCATCCTTCTTGCCCGCCAGGAAAAGATCCTGAATATTTTCCGCAGCCTCTTCAAAACCCATTCGCTTAACCAGTTCATTATGGAAATTGCGGGATTTTGCTCCCATACCACCGATATAAAGGGCAAGGTTTTGCTTCAAAGGCTTCAATGCTTCTTCGACATCATCATTAATGATGACCGAAACTCCCTGCATGATCTCGAAACCAGGTTTCGCTCCTTTTATCTGGTCTGCATAGACTTCCTGACGATAGGGCGAGTAATAGAGCGGTAACCAACCATCAGCAATCTCGGCCGTCATTGCAACATTCTTCGGCCCTTCTGCACCCAGGAAAATCGGAAGATCTTCTCTGTAAGGGTGAGTAATGGACTTCAGTGGCTTACCCAGGCCCCAGGAACCTTCACCCGTGTAGGGTAACGGGTAATGCTCGCCGTCGTTTTTGACCGGCTCCTGCCTGCGAAGAACCTGACGAACAATATCCACATACTCCCTGGTCCTTGCTAACGGTTTCCCAAAGGGCGCCCCATACCATCCTTCAACTACCTGCGGGCCTGAAACTCCCATTCCTAAAATAACCCTGCCGCCGGACAAGTGATCCAGAGTCAGTGCCGCCATCGCTGTTGCAGTTGGCGCGCGGGCAGACATCTGGGCGATACCTGTTCCTAGCCTGATCCGTTCTGTGTGCGCGCCGATCCATGCAAGCGGGGTAAACACATCCGATCCCCAGGCTTCCGCAGTAAATAGCGCATCGTAACCAAGCTGTTCAGCTTCCTGTGCAATCTCCACCATCTTGGGGTTTGGGCCCGCTCCCCAGTATCCCAGCTGCAACCCCAGTTTCAGATCACCCATATTCTTACACTCCGCAAAATTATTACTTAAAACAGCAGGATGCCGCGCCAATTGAATCAAAGCAACCTACATTCCGCCCGGTTCTGACGAGCAATAATTGCCAATTAGCAGATTGCCGTTTAGTCTTAAGCCATTACCTCGGCTGGAGACTAGTGATGGTGACACAATACGTTGGAAGTAGTGACGAAGAACGAAAGGCACTTGTAAGCAGAACCAGGTCAGGTGACTTAACCATTTCCAACAGGGAGATGTTTGAAGCATTCAAAATAGACCCTAATTACGACGCATACGGAGTACCACTGGACAAGATGGACCCGGTCCATCCTGCGCTTTTTGCTAACAATACTCTCTGGCCGCACTTCGAACGATTAAGAAAAGAAGACCCTGTGCATTACACGGAGGACAGCATGGTGGGCCCTTACTGGTCCGTCACCAAATACGAAGATATCATGTACGTCGATACACACCATGACCTGTTCTCTTCAAAAGCAACACTAGGTGGTATTTCCCTGGGAGGCGTTCCAGACCAGGATAACGAGTTCTCCATACCCATGTTCATCATGGAAGATCCACCTAAACACGATGCACAACGTATGGTTGTGACGCCGATGTTCCTCCCGAAACAACTGGTCAGTCTTGAGCCGCTGATCCGGGAACGTGCAGGCCAGATATTGGACGGCTTACCTATTGGCGAAGAGTTCAACTGGGTACGCTCTGTATCCGTTGAGCTAACGGCGCAGATGCTGGCAACACTTTTCGACATTCCACAGGAAGACAGGATGAAGTTAATCCTGTGGTCAGATACTTCCCAAAACATCGGTGACCCGGAATATTTCGACACGCCGGAGGAAGGGTTTCAAATCCTTTTCGACTGCCTCAACTATTTTCAGCAGCTTTACGATCAAAGAAAAACCGAACCCCAAAAGTTTGATCTCATCTCGATGTTAGCCCATGACGAATCGACAAATAACATGAGTCCACAGGAATTGCTGGGTAATATACTGCTACTGATTGTCGGTGGTAATGACACAACCCGTAACTCTATCTCCGGTGGTGTACTGGCGTTAAACCAGAATCCATCAGAGTACGAAAAGCTAATTCAAAATCCAGGGCTTATCCCCAAAATGGTGCCCGAAATGATTCGATGGCAATCGCCGGTTGCACATATGGCGCGAACTGCACTGCAGGATACGGAGCTTGGTGGCAAGAAGATAAAGAAAGGTGACCGGGTCTGTATGTGGTACATCTCAGGAAACCGGGACAAAGACTCAATCGACAATGCCGATAGTTTCATCATAGACAGAGACAATCCAAGGCAACACACTGCCTTTGGGTACGGTGTGCACCGCTGTGTAGGCAATCGCCTGGCCGAGATGCAACTGCGGGTAATCTGGGAAGAAATCATGAAGCGGTTTTCAAAGATCGAAGTGACGGGGGAACCCAAGTACCTTGCATCCAGCTTCATTCACGGCATCACTGACCTGCCAGTAACGGTAAAAGTTTAAACCCACGGAATACCGAAGTAGATGGAGGGAATTAGAATTTAATTCCCTCCGTCTACTTCAGAAACCTTCAGTTTGGTGGACATTTTTCCAGATAAGGTTGGGAAACCAACGGCGCATGCGTTGACCCATTCGGGTTTGTTTGCCGGGAAATACGAATAACTCATCTTGCGCAACAGCTTCGTCTATTGCCGCCAACACGTCCTGGGGTTCAATAGCCTCACCCTGGTCAAACACCTTCGGCCAGACCGTATCCCTCGCCTGGTCCAGCAAGGGGGTTTTTACCGGTGGTGGACAAACACACAAAACCTTTACGCTACTGTCCTTGTGTTCGTGCGCCAGCACTTCAGTAAATGCAACAACGGCAAACTTACTGGCGTTGTAAGCCGCCATGTACAAGATAGGCACCCACCCGGCGAGCGATGCGAAGTTAACCAGTTCACCCTCGTTTCGTTCCAATAGCCTGGGCATCACAGCCTTACTCACATTCACCACACCGTTGTAATTGATTTCCATCACCCGGTGGAAGATTTCAATATCCTGGTCCACCACCTTACCAAGCGGCATGATTGCAGCTGCGTTGTAAACCCGCTTAATAGGCCCCAGTTTCGCTTCGGTTTCGTCCACCACCGCCTTCACAGCATCATAATTCGTAACATCCGTGTTAAAAGTACGGATGTTCTGGTGGTTCTCGGCCGTTTCCAGGAGCCCTTTTTCGTTGACATCCAGCGCCGCGACAGGATATCCCTGCTCCGCAAACAATCGCGCAGCCATCTGACCCATGCCGCTGCCAGCACCGGTAATAAAGATAGATTCTTCTTTCATCGTTCCTCCTGTGAACTCCCCAATACTCGATGGCAACCTAACGTATCAGTAATGCACTAAATCGCTATTAACCAAGCTGGAAAACAGGTTATCACAGCTAATCTCCAAAGCGACAAACGATGCCACTGAGCTAAGAATCTGGCAATTCCTCCGGCACTTCCGGCTTGAAATTTTTCGCCGCTTGTTCGGATTCGAACCCAACGACATAAGTCGCTGGCTCAGGACATCTAGCCGCATGCAAAGTTTGCCGCGGGATACTGATGAGGTCTCCCGCTACTGCAATCAAAAGTTGGTCCGACACGACATCCCGGGTTTCGAACTTACCCGTCAGTACATAGATCTTGAGGCTGGTCTTGTGCCAGTGCACATCTTCCAGATCACCGCTTTGCATTGCTCCATCCCGGGCGAAACGACCCTCGTTTTCTATGATGGACCTAGCTTCTTCCCTGGTAGAGAACCCGCCCGCCCCAATTGAGACACCCATATTTACGTCCTTTGATTAAGTACCTGCCCTAGAATATCAAAAACAGTCGCTTCTGCTCGTTTTTGACGCAGCTCTGATTTTAACGCCAATAAAGCTCGCTGATATGTGCACTGACACAACGATGACAAAGCCAAGACTTTTTCATACACTGGGCCTTACTAGATCGACAAGCCGCAAACCTTACAGGGCGGCTGGAGAATAAATGACTGAACCACAGATAACTGAACCCCAGACGCCCTACGAGATTTTGGGCGATCAGGGTATCAAAGACCTGGCAAGTGCCTTTTATGATGCAATGGACGAGTTGCCAATAGCAGCAGACATTAGGGCAATGCACACAGAAAACCTGGATCACATCAAACGAATGATGTCTGCCTACCTAACTGGATGGATGGGAGGACCGCCGGTATATCAGGCCATCAAGGGGACGGTTTGCCTGACTGACCCCCATGAGCCCTTTCGCATCGGGCCAAAAGAAAGAGACCAATGGCTCGCCTGCATGGACGAAGCACTCAACAGGGTCGGCGCCAGCGATGAGCTGAAACAGATGCTGAAGGACCCGATGTACCATGTCGCCGAAACTGTTCGCAACTGCGAAGATTCAACTCCAAGAAATAGTGGCCCGAATATCATCGCAGTCAGTTAACAATACCTGATGTAAATGGCCGAACGTTGCGCCTCTAACTAGATACTTTCCGTACGCGTGATGAACCCTGCGTGTATGCGGCGCGTATAATCCTTATTATCTGGAGACCAGAATGCACATTGGTGTTTCCCTGCCGGTACGAGAAATGGAAGGTGACCTGACGGCTATCCGGGACTTCGCGCAAGCCGCAGAAGGCCTTGGACTGACGCACCTTCGGGTACCTGACCAGATAATGAGGCCAGCGTCCGGATACCTGCACGAACCGATGATGCTGCTCTCGTACCTTGCGGCCATTACTTCAACCATCGAACTGGTGCCCTCCGTCATCATTTTACCGGTAAGACAAACTGTTCATTTCGCCAAACAGGCAGCGGAACTCGACGCCCTGTCTGACGGGCGGGTTCGATTGGGTATCGGTGTTGGTGGGAGCAAAGAGGAATACCAGTATCTCAATATGGACTTTACCAATCGCGGTAAGCGGTGCGATGAACAAATGGTTCTATTAAAGAAGCTGTGGACCGAAAAGGATATCAATTTCCAGGGAGCTTTCCACACGATCTCAGGTGCAGACCTAAACCCTTTACCCAAGCAACGGCCGATCCCGATGTGGATTGGCGCGCGCTCAATCCCGTCAACGCCAGTAGTAAAAAGGATCGCTCGACATAGTGATGGCTGGTTTGTGCTCTGCTCCCCAGAAGACCTAGGCCAGGTGAGAGATGCAGTATTTACTGAGGCAGAAAAAACAGGACGTCAGCCTGAAGAGTTTGGCCAGGAGGCAGGCGTCGCGGTAGTTGGCCCCCGTGAGCACGAATGGAAAAGCCGGGTGTCCAACTGGAACACCATGGGACTTAGCCACCTTTGCCTGCGAACACTGGGGGGGCATCTTCCCGTCCCACAACACTTAACAACACTGGAGCGGGTTATTGATGAAATGCCCGTGGACTCCAGCAAGTAAAATCGAGTCGTAACTTAATATGCAGACAACAGACAAACTAGAGTGCATTGAAAAAAATGCGATCGTCAACGGTATCCGGCTAACGTATTTCGAAAGAGGTATGGCCTACCGAGGTGTTAAACCCACCCTACTCTTCGTGCACGCCACCGGCTTTCACGCTCGAGTTTGGGACAAGATCATCAACGCCTTAGGCGACTTTCATTCCATCAGTATCGACCAGCGAGGGCATGGCCGCAGCGAAAAAAGGAAAACGCAGCACTGGAATGAAGTGATCACTGATACCAGAGAGATTATTGAACAACTGGATCTCAACAATATCATTGCGATCGGGCATAGTATGGGGGCCCACGCCCTGATCGGAGCTGCACCACACGCAGAACAGCGATTTTTGAAAATTATCGCCATAGATCCTGTGATACCGGAAGAAGCTGCCTTCATCGACGAGACGTCTTCGCCGTTCAACAGCACAGAGGAACACCCGACCGCAAAAAGACGAAACGAATTCGACTCAGCAGAAGAAATGGCGGAACGACTCAAACCCAAGGGATCTTTTGGTTTGTTTGACCCGGAAATGTTGATGGATTACTGCCGGCACGGTTTACTGCCAAATGAGAAGGGTAAGGGCTACGTACTTGCCTGCCCCCCTCATATTGAAGCCAGCGTTTATATGTCCAGCCGCTCTAACCACGACATCTATGACGCAGTGCGTTCACTGTCCCTGCCAGTACTGATCCTGCGAGCGAAAGAACCTGCAATGGATCGTAATGTCATGGATTTCAGTTCTTCGCCGACCTGGCCGAAGCTCGTCTCAGAGTTCCGTAACGGCAGAGAAATTTACTTCGCGGACAAAACACATTTTCTTCCTATGGAGATTCCAGAGGAAATAACCAGAATAATCGCAACGGAAATTACTTCTGCTCAAGAAGCATGACCGGCTTTGAAGAGATATAACGTGCACAGGCGGACCACGAGTATGCGGGCCACCGCTGGTCTGGTCCTGCAATTAGAAAAGCCGCACTACTCAGCGACACGACACCAGGTCTTTCCTGATCTTTAAGCTAGGGGAATCTCTCGAGGGATTCGATTCCCGGATAATGCGTCAATCTACCAATCCCTTTCCTAAAGTCATCGGCGATGACGATTGAACCATCGTCCAGGAGACCAATACCTTCCGGTTGGAAATGGCGAAATTTTGGTAGTGAAAAAATATCTATCGAAGACAACCCTCTATCGATCTTCAAAAGCTGGTTCTTAGAAATGATGTAATAGTGATGACTGGTAACGTCGATCGCCGTTGGCTGCGGGGCTCCCAGCGTTCCAAAACGCTCGTCCGAGATCACAAGATGCTTTTGAATTTTGTGAGTTATCACATCAAATTCAAAAACAACAAGTTTGTTCTTATAGGATTCTTCGATAGGCACCTTACAGGGAAGCAGCAGTTTCCCGGATAAAAAATGCAGCCCTTCGAGTTCGCAGATAGACTCCAGACCGGTGTCATAAACAGTAAAATCGAAAGTCTGTGACCGAGCCTTCAGATCTACAGACACCTGATAGATCAAAGCATCGCTGGTAACCAGATAAAGCGTCTCACCATTTAGCGCTATGCCTTCAAAATCCCGTTCAAAATCCGTTGACCCTAGCCATCCAAAAGGCTCAATCGAATGATCAATCAGAGAGACGTGATAGATCACTGCAAATTCATCGTCGTGCAAAAGGATTGACTGATCCGTCATGACAGCAATCCCTGAGGCCTCATTAACAAACTCAGGCAACCACCACTGCTCATCTTGATCAGCGACCCGTTCCAGTTCGATAGCGGCTTCTGAGCGCGCATGCCCAGAAGACAGGGACAGAAAAAGGAGCCCGAGGAACCCTAATACCGCGGCGTTCAATCGGGGCCCCATCTCAGTACTATTAAGGTCGCTCACCCTCGATATAATCGTCTATCAGTTCGTGATATCGACGAATCCTGGTTTCCTGCTTTGACAGATAAACACCTTTGAACCCACGTGAACGAAAACCTTTTTGCTGTTGAACAAATACAGCGATATCCTGAGAGATTGTCATTCCCATGACTTCTTCACCAAATTCATAGATGACATGAGGAACCTCAGCATCCCGGGCCACCGGTCCAAGCATCGTTGCAACAGGTGTTGTCTCTCCTTCAGGAGCACTGGCGTACCACCAGTTATCGAATACACATTGCTCAGGGTCCAGCGTCGGATGCGGCCTGGCCCTAAGGAAATGAAAACCGTCTGCCCAGATAGAAACAGCGAAGTTAGGAAATAGTGTGTAATGAAATGCATCAGTGAACTGCTCATCTGGTATTTTCTCGTAATGCACGTAACCACGTCCGGGACCCAGTTCTCGCTTCGCTTTCTGGAGCGCCTCCCGAGTATCCTCAGGCTTGCCCTTAAATTCATCAGGATCGAGTTCCCATTGCCGTAACTCGCTCGCAAGCGGCTCCATGATATTGCCTTCTTCGTCGGTTGCACCAACACCGAATCCGCCTTTCATGATCATTCGGTTGTGACCCTCATCTGACAGGTCAAAACGGGTTTCCTTGAAATATGTATCGATACCGCCACGAATTTTCTTCCGGTCGGTAGCAGGAGTCGCAGCCATATGCACGGTTGGCACGTGGTATGACTCATTGAAATTATCAAGGACTACCTTCCAGTTACACGGAAGATTTACCGTCGGCGCTGCGTATCGTTTCCAGGATTGAATGTCCCGTGCTTGCCACTCTTCCCATATAGGACCCAGATACTCTTTCAGACTCACACAGTCCAAATCCATATTGATCCAGACAAATCCTGCAAAGGTCTCGCAAGCTACCTCTGCTAATCGAACCTTCCCGCAAGGGTTACCCTCAGGAAAATCTTCCTTGTCAGGCGCAAAATTTAGCGTGCCATCCGGCATAAACGCCCAGCTATGATATTTACAAACGAATCTTTTTACGCTTCCTGTCTCCTCGGCAACCAGCGGATTGCCACGGTGTTGGCAAACGTTATAGAAAGCCTTAACGGAATCGTCCGTCTGTCGAACCATCAAGATTGATTCCGGCCCAACTTCTTCCATTTGCCAATCACCAGGATTCGGCATCTCAGATTCTCGGCCAAGCAGAAGCCAGACCTTGGTCCACATCCCCTCCCATTCCGCCAGAGCAAAATCCTTAGAAGTATATCGGGCTCCTTCCACTCTTGACCCACGCGTTTCCTGTTCAGGATAGGCGTCTACCTGCATGACTGACATGTTAATCACCACGTTGTAATTGATACAAAAATCGTAAGCCCCCTTCCCTGGGCAGTCAAGCAGGCGCAGGCATTCACGGCGTAGATTATTGATCCTCAGGGCAATATTCTGCACATAGATGAACCTTTGGTGTAGTCTGCCTGCTAAATGTCTACCTCAACTGTCATCTCGAAACACCACCTAAAAGGCCTCTACGTTCTTACCGCTATCTTGATGGTAGGTTACGGCGCAATTTTTTCACTACTCGCCGAGATTCGGGATACCTTCGGGTTCAGTGCAACTGGTATTGGGTTTATCGGTGCTGCGGCATTTATCTCTGGCTTCATCGCCCAATTGGGTCTGTCACGCTATGCCGACCTGGGATATGGCAACCTTATGATGAAAGCGGGACTTCTCTTCTGTATTGTCGCTACAGCATGGATGGTTCTCGCCGATAGCCTACCAGGCTGGATTGGTTCAAGGGCTGTGTTCGGTTTTGGCGCAGGGATAGTGCGACCGGCAATCAGGCGACTGGTGGTGATTGGTGACCCAGCGAGCGCCGGGTATTCCCTTGGGGTTATAACGGCCTATGAAACTGCAGGGTTCCTTATCGGTCCTACCATCGCAGCGTTCATCAACACCTGGTTTGGGCTCAGCGAAACCTTCGTTGTTCTGACTATCCTGCTTGTTATCGTGTTTCCAGTAGTGCTTGGGATGAGTGTTCCTGCGGCAAAAACCCCACCCGGCAAGGCTATCGTTCTTGAGCTAATTAAATCACCCGCAATGCAATCGTGTCTCGCCATGGGCGCCGCGTTCTGGATAACGATCGGTGTATTTGAAGTCATCTGGGCCATCTTCCTTTCAGATCTTGGTGCGACCCAGATATTCATTGGGCTCAGCATGAGCCTTTTTGGGCTGCCTATGATATTCATTTCACCCAGAGCGGGTTCACTTGCACAGAACCGAGGACCACTCAATATCGCGATCCTAAGTGTAGGCGTCGCCATTGCATGCATGTTTAGCTATGGCTTTATCGATAGTATCTGGGTGATTTGCATCCCGCTCTGCATCCATGCCATTGCGGACGCCTTTACCATGCCAGCGACACAATTTGCTGTCGCTATGGCAAGTGGCGAAGATGCTATTGCCTCAGGCCAGGGACTTTTTGGCGCTACAGGGATGTTGGTGGCTGCTATGACTGCATCAGCGGGTGGATGGTTGTACGATCTGTCGGGCGCATCCGGTCTGTGGTGGATATCTGCAAGCGCGATGATTGTACTCATGCTAATCGCGTGGTGGCGGGGTGTTGACCTTCGGCAACACCCCACACAATAATCGCGATTTAGATTCCCCGTTTTCCAGCCTCTGCCATAAATGGCTGATACTCAGCAAATGGCGACGGGTTGTTAGAACCTACCGTAATACCAGCGTCCGTGGTCAAGGTCAGTCCCGAGGTATAGCCGGATTCATCACTCGCGAGAAAAAGTACCGCATTTACGACATCTTCCGGTAATCCGGGACGTCCTTTCAGTGGTGATACATCTGCAAGGTTTTTCCTGGTTGTTTCAAGATCTGTATGATCTCCCATGGTTGCAGCGACCATCGGTGTCGCCATACCCGCTGGTGAAATACAATTTGCTCTGACGCCATATCGCGCTAACTCAGCAGCAATGCTTTTAGTGATTCCAACGATCGCATGTTTCGCAGCGGTATAAGCATGGGGCCCAAGACCACCCATGATTCCGGCAGTACTTGACATGCTAACAATCGATCCGGTTTCCCTGGGAATCATGACCCTTGCCGCATGTTTACAACCATAGAAGCAGCCGTTCACATGAATATCCATGGTGCGCTGCCATTCCTCTGCAGGGGTCGTCGCAATAGGACCGACGGCACCAACAACGCCGGCGTTGTTGTACATGATGTCCAGCTGACCGTAACGAGATACGGCGGTATCGACCATATTGGCGACCTCGTCCTCTTTGGTCACATCGCAATGTACAAAAAAAGCTGCGTCTCCAAGCTCATCCGCTAGCGCCTGACCCGCATCGTCCTGAATATCACCCATGACAACTTTGCCACCTTCTTCTATGAAGCGCCTGGTCGCGCCTGCACCGAACCCGCTTGCAGCTCCGGTAATCGCAGCAACTTTACCCTCTATTCGTCCCGCCATGTGTTTTCCTCTGTGTGAATTTAATAAGCTTTCTATCTATGACACCATTAAACCAGAATCAGGGCTTGCACTTCGAATGGTTTTACTGAGAAAGTCTTCCCTCTAAATTTAAACAAGTAGTGAAGTATCAGCCAAGAGCTCCCATACCCCGATCGAAAGTACGCCTGGTTTATCGTTCTTGTACTGATCCTTGCCTCCCTGATCGCCTTTATTGATCGTCAGGTAGTCGCTATTGTCGTCGGGCCAATGAAGGAAGACCTCGGGGTCGGTGATACCGAAATCGGCTGGCTTTATGGCGTATTCGCCCTATTTTACGCGGTCGCTGCGATTCCAATCGCCACCATGGCAGACAAGAAAAGCCGAAAACACATCATCGCGATTGGGATCTTTCTTTGGTCCCTGCTTACCATTGCCTGCGGCCTGACCCGAAACTACTGGCAGATATTTTTTGCCCGTATTGGGGTCGGGATTGGCGAAGCCACACTTAGCCCATCAACAACGTCACTTATTGGCGACTATTTCCCGCGCAAGGATATCCCTTTGGCCTTAAGTATTTTCGCCACCGGCCCAATCATCGGCACAGGCATCGCTTTTGTAATAGGTGGCTTTGTACTTGATATGGTCGAGCATGCGAATCCCATGGTAGTGCCGTTCTTCGGCGCCTTAAAGCCGTGGCAACAAACATTCATTTACGTAGGCCTGCCGGGGATGTTCCTTGCGGCATTTTTCCTGTTACTCAAGGAACCCGCTCGAAGGCCCTCAATAGCGCCTGATACCGGGACAAGTGACGGGGCGCAACTCATTGCATTCTACAAAGACAATGCTCGCACAATCACTTTCCATCACCTTGGTTTTGTCTCGCTCGTGCTTACCGGATACGCGTTCGTGTTCTGGAGCATTACCTTTTTTGTGCGCGTACATGATGTGCCTGCCGCCGAAGCATCTCAGGTATTTGGCTGGACCTTTATTGTCTTTGGTCCAATGGGACCTTTGTTAATCGCTTATCTCGCCAAGAAGCTAACTGACCGGGGATACCAGGATGCAAACATGACCGCAGGAATGATTGGTGGGATCCTGACCATTCCAACTGTTCTGCTGATCCAACTGGCGCCAACCGCCACCTGGGCATTTATTTTCTATGCTCCGGCACTACTTGCCGTTAATTCTCCTTTTGGTATTGCGGCCGGCGCGTTGCCAGTAATTACTCCGCCACATCTGCGAGCAAGAGTAGCGGCTGTTTACATGCTAACCGGTGCATTAGGCATGATGTTTGGCCCACCCCTTGCTGGGGCGTTTAACGAATATATCTTCCCTGGCGACGACGGCATTCGATACTCAATGATTACCATGACATGTTTTTTCGGCATACTGGGTATCGTGCTTCTCTGGTTCTCTCGTAAGCCATACGCCGAATCAATGAAAAGAACCTCTCTCTGGGCAGAAGATTAAGTGTAGCTATGGAAAATATTTCGCAATCAAAAAGTCATACCGGGACACAGTTCGTTTACGGACATGAAGCCGACACGCTCGGTTGTTCGATGAATTTTGGTATTTACCTCCCGGATAATCTATCAACTCCCGCGCCCGCCCTATTTTGGCTCTCGGGCCTGACCTGTACCCAGGATAACTTTATTACCAAGGCTGGTGCACAGCGCGTCGCCAGTGAACTCGGTATGATCCTGATTGTGCCGGACACCTCCCCGCGTGGCGAGGGCGTTCCTGATGACCCTGAAGGTGCTTACGACTTTGGACTAGGCGCGGGGTTTTACGTCAACGCCACACAATCTCCCTGGCAGAAGCACTACCAGATGCGCGATTATGTCGAGCAGGAGTTATACCAGTTGATTCTGGAATCGTTCCCTGTGGACCAGAAAAGACTGGGTATCTTCGGGCATTCAATGGGGGGGCATGGGGCACTCACCATGGCGCTTCGTTCATCGGACAAGTTCAGGTCAGTTTCTGCATTTTCACCGATTTGTTCCCCAACAAACTGCCCCTGGGGAGAAAAAGCCCTGGGAAGATATCTTGGTGAAGATCAATCCACCTGGCGGGAATACGATACCTGCTCGCTGATCGAGGATGGTGCGCACGTCACCTCCATCCTGGTAGACCAGGGCACTGATGACAACTTCCTGAATGAACAGCTAAAGCCCGGTCTTCTCGAATCAGCATGCACAACTGCAGGAATCGATCTAACGCTACGAATGCAGCCAGGGTTCGATCACAGTTATTACTTCATCGCGAGTTTCATGGAAGACCACTTACGCTGGCATTACGATCAACTCCGGTAGCGACTGGTAGCACGCTGATACGATCTCATCAGTTGTAGCGGTCATCGCATATTGTTATTTTAAATCTATGACTGAAATTAATCGAATGGAAAACCCGATCGTACCCACTTCTATTGAAGACGTGACGTTGATCGACCCTGAAATACAAGAATGTCCTTTCCCCACCTATGACCTGCTAAGAGAAGAAGCGCCGGTATTTAAGGACCCTGTTACGGGCATGTTTGTCGTAACGCGATACGACGATCTTCGCAGAATCGCGCTGGATTACGAAAACTTCAGCAATCATCGTTACTCCAATGATCCCGAAATGCACACCCCGAGCCAGCAGATCGCACACAAATTGTTTTTGGCAAAAGGGTGGGTTCCTGGTAAATCGCTTGCCGCTCGTGATGATCCGGACCACAAGCAAATGCGTTCATTGTTTGACGATGCTTTTCGGCCCAAACGCATCGCAGAAATAGAAGGTGACGTTCAAAAACTTGCTTATGACCTGATTGATGACTTCATTGACGATCAGGAATGTGACTATGTACAACAATATGCAATACCACTGCCGCTGTTCATTATCTGCAGACAAATGGGTGCAAGGAATAAAGACGTCTGGCAGATAAAGAAATGGACAGACGCCTGGATAAAAGGCGGTACTATCGGCCTTGATGAAGCAGGCGTCATCTGGGCAACAGAAATGGAAATCCAGGCGCAGCATTACTTCCAGGCCATCTTCGAGAAACTTCGCGAACAACCGGATAACACGCTTCTGTCTGACCTTGTAAACAATGAAGTTCCTGGCTGGGGCCGCACCTTATCAGACAGTGAACTGCATGCCGAGATGATGCAGGACACGTTCGTCGGCGGCTCCGAAACAACAACCAACGCGATGTCTGCGGGTATCATGTTGCTGGATAAGAATCCTGCAGTCTGGCAGAAACTAAAAAAAGATCCGGATAAATATCTGAACACCTTCGTTGAAGAGGTCGTAAGACTGGAAAGCCCAGTACAGGGTTTAACTCGCCTGGCAAAAAATGACGTTGAAATCGACGGCATCAGCATACCCAAAGGTTCAGTCATCGATATCAGGTATGGTGCCGGCAACCGGGACCCACGACACTTCAATTGTCCGCACGACGTAGAGTTAGAACGAAAAAATGCCGCCTCACATCTTGGCTTCAGCACGGGCACTCATTATTGTCTTGGAGCCCCACTTGCTCGCAGGGAACTCTACTGGGGGTTCAGGGCATTCATTGATCGGATAGATTCGTTTCGGGTTGTGCCCGAAAAAAACAACTTACGACACCTGCCCAACTACAGCTTGAGAATACTGAAAGAACTTCACATAGAATTCACGCCGATGTGATTTTCTATTAATTTTTTTGTATCTACTTTGCCTCATAAACTTTCTTGTTAAACTTTCTTCTTAAACTACAGGACACTCCCGATGACAAAACTCAGCGCACCCGGCCACCCATTCCAATACGCCTGGCATGTCCCTGATCTGGATAAAGCCATTGAATACTGGGCTAACGTTGTCGGCGTTGGCCCTTTCTTCATCAATGAGGTAGACAGCAACGCGATGGAAGGTTTCCAGTATCGGGGCGGAGACGGAAACCTGCAGATGCGCGTCGCCTGGGGGCAGAGCACGGAAGGACAGATTGAGCTGATTCAAGTCAACTCAACAGAGCCCAATGTCTATCACGACCTGGTGCCAAGCAGTCAGGTTGGCTTCCACCACATTGGAATCTGGTCCGAAGACTACTTCGCGGATAAAGCACTACTTACCGAACGGTATGAGAACGTCATGGACATGGGTGCCAATACGAACATCTGCTACTTCGACACCTCTGCGGACAGCGGCAACATGCTGGAGTTGATAGAAAGAAACGATGGCATTGTTGGCCTGTTCGGAATGATTACCAAAGCCGCAGAGGAATGGGACGGCACGAAACCCGCCCGAACTATGGCCGAACTAATGAGTGGCTGATACGCGAAGGATAGCAAAATGACCCAATCGGAATATGGCAAGGAAGATCAAACCTTCCAGGCCGCAGGAGGCATAGATGGCATTCAGCAACTGGTTGAAGACTTCTATGACGTAATGTCGAGCAGAGGCTATGCCGCTGTGATACGTCACATGCACCCGGACGATCTCACCGTTAGCATTGATAAACTGGCGCGGTTTCTTTGTGGCTGGATGGGCGGCCCAAAAAGGTACAGCGAGAAATACGGCGGGATCGCAATCCCGCCCGCCCATTCACACTTGCCCGTGGGTGAGTCCGAGAAACAGGCATGGCTGGATTGCATGCGCGAAGCCCTCGATAAGCAAGACTATCCGGACGAGCTGAAGGAATACCTGATTGAACAGCTCACTGTCCCGGCCAGCCGCATCGTTTTGCTCCGGCAGAAGATTCAACAAGCACAACAATCACAGCAACAATAATAAACAGGAATAGGTTCATGACAGCAACTCCTTTAGGCGTAACCTTTGGCAGTCTCGGTGTACTGGGACCAAAAGCAGTAACGGACATAGCGATCAATGCGCAGACGTTAGGCTACAAATCATTCTGGACAGTCGAAGCAAACGGCACTGATGCGATGTCTTTACTGGGCGCGGTCAGCCACGCAGCGCCAAAACTGGACCTGGCCACCGGAATCATTCCCATCCAGCTACGAACACCGACCCTGACGGCCATGACCGCCGCAACATTGCAGGCTCTCAACCCGGACGCCGATGTTTTACTGGGCATTGGTGTCTCAGCCCCGGGGATTCTTATGCAACATGGCGAGCGAGCGACCGACAAACCCATCGGCATGATGCGTGAGTATGTCGCACTACTCAGGGAATGCCTTTCCGGTGAACCCGTTACCTTTGAAGGTGATTACTTCCGGTCCAAGCGATTTCGCCTTGGCGTTCGACTCGGAGAACGGAAACCAAAAATCATCATGGCGGCATTGAACCCACAGATGTTGAAGTTGGCCGGGGAAGTCGCCGATGGTGTTCTACTGAACTACTTGCCAGCTTCTCACGTTGGAACATCCATCGAACAGGTCAGAAAAGGTGGCGATGCTAAAATCTACGCGTACGTACACGCCGCCGTTGGCGATTTTGAGCGCAGCGCCAGATCAGCCAGAAAAGACCTGTTTAACTATGCCATGGCAGATGGATACGCTCGGATGTTCAGCCAGGCCGGTTTTGAGGATGAAATCAAAGAACTGCGCGCACGCCAGGCGGAGAAGGATCGAGAGGGCGCGTTAGCAGCAGTTTCAGAACGCATGATCCAGGCAATTGACTTTATTGGCAACGAATCCGAAGTAACCACTTTCGTCAAAGGCTATGTCGACGCTGGCGTAGAACATCCCGTTCTCATGCCACTGCCATGGGGAGAGGATAGAAGAGAGGTCACCGACGCGACTATGAGAGCTGCCATTAATGCCATCACCTAAGTGAGGCAAAAACGACATGAGTGACAGTAAAAAATTCAGGGACTGGGATGATCGGTATGCAGCCAGTGATTACCTGTTCGGTACAGCACCCAATGACTTCCTTAAAACGGTTGCGCATCAACTGGCGCCTAATTCACAGATATTGTGCCTTGCTGATGGCGAGGGGCGAAACGGTGTATACCTCGCGGCACAGGGACACACGGTCACCGCAGTAGATCAATCACGGGTAGGCCTCGAGAAAGCCAAAAAGCTGGCGCAACAAAAGCAGGTTTCAGTCGAGACCATCAAAGCGGATCTTGCTGAATACGACCTTGGCGTTGAATCATGGGACTGCATTGTGTCTATTTTCTTCC
>Ga0208964_1000263_pt1 | contig 29594 bp, 27 predicted proteins | sample AOAMet1_08_M0_20_2_FD_188227 | JGI IMG/M metagenome (GOLD analysis project Ga0208964, IMG submission 188227) | Ammonia-oxidizing marine microbial communities from Monterey Bay, California, USA - CAN11_08_M0_20 (SPAdes) | ecosystem: Environmental > Aquatic > Marine > Intertidal zone | place... | reverse complement strand
CTTTAAGGCTAGGGAGCAAGACGGAAATTGATTGGCGGTAACTTTATCCGCGTCGTAATTCAATATGGCAGTACTTCGCGGGTGCTTTCTCCTAACTTTTATCCATTGTAGGATTCTGGAATAAGACGAGCGGAGGAAGAGATCAAGTCTCGAGGTCGCGGACTGCAAGTCAGGAGAATGTCTCTATTGGGCTGTCGGAGAGTGGTAAAAGTTTCGGTTGGCTTGCTAAAGCTCTCTTGTGGATGGTGTAGGCTCAGCGATGACTTCGGCGAGTCTGGTCAACAAATCTTCGCGACTAAAGGGTTTATAAAGTATTGGAGCTTTTGCGAGCACATCGATTTCGTTCGGGGTATTCTGCGCATAACCCGTGGTTAGAAGGACTTTGAAATCACTACGTATTTTTCGGGCCTCTCGACATATATCGAACCCGCTGATGCCGCCAGGCAGCATGATGTCGCTGAAAATCACGTCGATTTTGTCGTCCTGGCGAATAATTTCAAATGCCTCTTGACCATTAGCCGCTGTAAGGACTTCGAAGTTTTCATTTTTCAGTTGTCTTTGGACTAGCGTTAGTAAAGCTGCAGAATCCTCAACAAGCAGAATTCGCGCTTTAGGTTTGACGGGATCTGAAGTGGCTTCCTGGCTAAGTGACGATGTATCTGGTTTAAGAATCGTTTGCGGCAGCGTTAAGGTAATAGTGGTTCCGACCCCCAATTCACTTTGGATAGATATGTCGCCCTGGCTTTCCCTTAGAAATTGGTAAACCATGCTCAGTCCCAGTCCGTTACCCATCCCTAATGGTTTGGTAGTAAAGAATGGTTCAAAGACTTTTTCGGCGATATCCTTTGGCATTCCTTCGCCGGTGTCTTGCACCTCAATGCATATAACGTCTGTTGAGTTCGGACTGCCAATATCTGTTTCTTCTCTTAACCCTGATGAGGCCTTTTTGGTCCGGAGCATCAATGTCCCGCCGTCTGGCATAGCATCGCTAGCGTTAATAGCCAAGTTTAGTAGTGAAGCTTCAAGTTGGTTTTTATCAATCAGGGACATTGCACCACGGCAGCCTAGATTAAAAGATAAGCTGATGTTCGCACGCAAGGTTCGCCTGAACATTTCTTTAATATCGTCGATCACCTGGTCAACGTCGCAAGGCTGAGGTTCGAGCCTGTCTGGGCGGCTGAAGGCCAACAGTCGTTTGGTCAACGAAGCCGCATGCTCCACTGATTTTAATATTTCTGCAATAGGTTCTTTAGTATCCTCTATATTTTTGGCGTCGGTTCTCACGATTTCAGCGTTACCTAAAATGATGCTGAGAACATTATTAAAATCGTGTGCCATTCCGCCAGAGAGTTGGCCCAGGGCATCTAATTTTTGCGACCGTCGTAGTGCCTCATCAGAGTTCTTTAACTCATTAATATTGCGAGCGACTCCTTGCAGACCGATGACCGTGCCATCTTTATCTTTCCAATATCTGACATTGGTTGAAACCCATTGGGGTTCACCGTTTTTCGCAAACAGCTGTGCTTCAAAGTTGGTTACTATGCCTTCGTTTTCTTGAAGTTTCAGGGCTAGTTCGGATCGTTTTTTTGGGTTGACGTAGTAATCAGCTAGCACTGTGCCCACCATTTCTTCAGGGCTATACCCAAGTCCTTCTCGACACGAAGGTGATATACGGATGATTTCCCCATTCAAATCTGCTCTGTATATCACGTCGGCAACATTCTCAAACAAATCGACATATTCCAATTCGCTTTCTTTAAGGGCATTGGATTTCGATACCAACTGTGCCAAGGCCTCCAAAAAGTGTTGGTTTATGAGTCCAACGGACGTGATCGTGGTCCCGCCCAGGAAAAGCCAACTGAGGATATAAAGAGTCCATAGATTCGCATCTGCAGAGGGCGTCTCTACTATAATTTGGGGGGCGATCAGCCCCGATGTAAAGGCAAAAGCGAAAATGACAGCTAGCAGTAGTAAAGTGAGCAATACGAAGATTCCTGTTCTTCGCCCTTGCAGCACACTAGCCGATATTGTGGCACCTATAATAAAGGGAGCTCCAGCAGCAGTGACACCATAGTTATATAAAGCAACTATCGCGACCCCTCCTTGAAAAAAGAAAACAAAGTAGCTTCGAATCCCATAAGGCAAATAGGTCCGAAAAACCCATATAGACCACATCGAGATAACGGTGGCTACGTGAAAGTAATAAATGGATTGCCAGCCAGTATCTTGAGATCGAAGAAGAGACGTGATTAGCAGCGGTATTGCAATCAGCGCCATGGCTAACAATGTGTAGTCGCAAATCTTCGATCTGATTTCGACAATACCGAGGTCGTCATCAATAGTCAGGTCGTTTCTATGTGCGATTAAGTTCGACATTTTTATGTTCAGAGTTTTGCTGAAGATTTAGTTTTAGCATTTGAATTGTCTGCGGTGTCTCTCTCGCAAGACTTGCGGCAGTGTTTCAAACCAAAATAGAGTTTCACTTTTGCCATTCGCCGTCAAGTAGAGGCAAGAGCTTTAATAAGTTGAGTGATTCTAGAAGTTCAGGTAACCCCCTGGGTTCGTCGCTTTCAATCCTTGGAGTCTTTCTTGAGTCGTGTGCGACCCTCTCGAGCCTTTCGCGAAAAATATTGGCAACCGCCTTATCGCTAGGTGGGATATGGAAGATCTGTATTCGTTTCACATGCTGGGCAGCACTTTCCCTGTGGGGTTTAAACATTTTGAGCAGTTCCCTCTCAAAATGTGTCACGCGTGCAATGTCTGTGTTAACTACACTCATCGCCGTGACGTCTTTTAAATCCCAGATCACTGTTTTTATTGAAAGTCGTTGGTCGATTGTCATTGACCTGCAGATGGCCAAGAGACTTTTGTCTCCTTCTTCTTGAATATATTCGTTATAAAACCTGGTGATTAATACGCCTTCCTCAAAAAAGGCCTTGTAAGAGTACACTTTCGAAACCTCTGCTGTCTTAAAATAAACTTGGTATATCTACACCGAATTGTTGTCTGGCGGTAATCGAATCTAAAGGTAAGTATCGGTGATTAAACCTCCAAGATCAAAGGAATCTCTGGTACACCTCAGTTTGGTGCTCATCCTTTTCTGCCGCCGATAGCGTGGTAGCTGGAAGAGAAAAATTACACCGGTTTTATTGGTCAGGCAGGGATGTCAGTAAGCACTGACGCACGCAAGAACAGGGCGCTGGTCTTTTGACCTGTAGCATGGTCAGCGCTGAGTGACAGAGTCCGTTGATGTAGCACCAGGTGTTTTCACGGAGAAGATCTTCGTGGTCCTGGAAAAAAGCGATTCGTTTGTTCTTGATACCCTTTATAGCCATGCCTTTTCTTTAATGAGTAATGTTCTGAGGGTATTGCGCCGGTGCCATAAACCAGCGTTATGTACATCAGTCTTGAAGTAAACAACAGGCCAGCGCCAAGTAGCAGCCAGATTATGGTGTTCTCCTTATCCTGCAGTAAGAACCACGATGGCAGCGCAGCGATCACCAGGCCATTCCATACCATCCATTCAGCAAAGTAATTGGGATGTCTGCAGTATCGCCAAAAACCCACGTTGCAAACCTGGTGCTTGTTCCCCGCCTGTTTCATCTCTCGCAGAAAACGGCTCTTCTGAAGATCAGCGACAGACTCCATGGTAAAGGCCAATAAACAGATCACTAGACCCACCAATTCGAATACTGAAAACGATGCGCTGCGATTTGCTGCGATGATAAGAACCGGTAGCGCCAGAAATGAGGCGTTGGCCAGGCCCTGGGCAATGGCGTCTACCTGCAGTGCCAACTCGACGTTGGTTTTGCCATCCCTCTCCCAACGTCTGCGTTGATACCGATATCGAGAGAATTCCTTGTTGAGAAAACCCAGACGCCACATATTGAGCGCGCCCAGGCCCATTCGCAGTCCAACCATCATCACCAGGACAGCCACGGTGAGTGACCGCAGCCAATAACCGTCGCTGTAGAGATAACTGACGCCGCCCAGTAGAACAAGACCCCATGGCCAGCCAATATCGACGTAGCACATGCGTCCTGTGCGCCAAATCGGTAGACAGACCACACCTGCAAATAACAACAGCTGCCCCAGCCCGTTGATAAGTCCTATCAGGGGAAATGTCTCAGTTGACAGTATCAACATCCACCCCAACACAAAAAAATAAAGCGGGCGGTAGTAATTCATGGTGAAAATCTCATGGACCGAAGGTGTACTCGTGGGGTTAGGTAAATGTAAGCTGCAGTAGCCTGACGGTATTATATCGCAACACGGTTAATATTAGCCTTCGAATCAATCGGTTGTGCGGTGAATAGCCGCAAACCCGATGGACTTCCTGCCGAGGTTATTGGAGACGTGGTTTTCATTTTGGCGGGTTCAACTTTATCCATTGATATGTTGAGCGGATAATTACTGAAGTTAGTAACCAGGAATTTCTTGAGCCATACCATCACTAAGCCTTATCCGGCCTTTATTTTGCGAAACCCGGTTCCAAAATGGCATCAAATAAGCGTTTTCTATGAAAGATCAGGCAGAAAACTGGTCCAGATGGTAGTCGGCATTACCAAACTGGGCTTCGATCACAAGCAGTCGCTTGAAGTAGTGCCCAACTCGCAATTCTTCCGTTACCCCCATGCCTCCATGTGTCTGCACGGCATTTTCACCGACAAAAAACGCAGCCTTGCCAATAAGATGTTTCAACGCATGTACACAACGCTGGGCATCATCACCGCCAGCTGCTACTTCCATTGTTGCGCGAAAGAGCAATGATTTGCACTGTTCATATTCCATGAACATTTCGACCATACGATGTTGCAGTACCTGAAAATCAGACAAAGGATGATCAAACTGTTCCCGCGCCTGGGTATAAGCCACCGTATCCTTGTAAAGGATTTCCATAGCACCAAGGGCTTCTGCAGCAACTGCCAAAATGCCATCATTGATGGTCGCATTTAGTGGCACGAATCCGTTGTCGACATCACCTAGCAGGTCGTCTGCTGTGACGGTAACCTTCTCGAAGGTGAGTTCCGAAGACTGCAGGCCATCAACCGTTGGGAAGCCTTGTACTGTCAGGCCCTCTCTATCTGCCGGAATCAACGCCAGGGTAATACCGCTCTGATCAACGACGCCACCACTGGTTCGGAACGAGACAACAAACGCGTCAGCGGTCTTGCCATGCAGGACCATGCACTTTGTCCCTGTCAAAGTGTAGCCGTCATCGGTTTTGGTTCCGGCGACGGCAACGTTGTGAGGCTCAAAGCCTGATTCTGGCTCCGCATACGCCAGTGCAAGTTGCTTTGAGCCATCGATCACACTTTCCAGCCATGCTTTCCTCTTTGTTTCACTTGCGGTCCGTTTCAATACACCGCCACCAAGTACGATGCTGGCAAGAAACGGTTCAAGAACCAGGCCCTTTCCGAACTGCTCCATCAAGACCATCGTGTCGAGCTGATCTCCACCGAACCCGCCATCTTCTTCGCTGAAGGGCAGGCCGAACCAGCCCAGTTCCGACATGGTCTTCCAGTAATCCGGACTGAAGCCCGGTTTTTTGTTAACAATGGCGACTCTGCTTTCGAGGTCGTAATTGTCCTGAACAAATCGTTCAATCGAGTCTGAAACGAGTTGCTGTTCTTCGCTTAATTCAAAATTCATTGCAACGCTTCCTATTTCTTCGACGACTTAATGCCAAGGACTTTCTTGGTAACAATGTCTTTTTGGACTTCGCTGGCACCACCGTAAATTGTGTAAACGCGGCTAGCCATATAACCACCCATACCAGCTCTGGCGAAATCCGGGCCGGCATTGGTGCCGCCCCAGGCTGCTGAGAATTGTCCTCCAGCTTCCATAGTCAGCTTCTGGATTCTTTGCTGAATATCTGTGCCTTTGAGTTTCAGGATTGAAGACTCCGGTCCCGGTGCGGTGCCAGCGCTTGCGGTGGCCAGACTCCGCAGCTCCGTGTACTCAACCGCCATCAAATCTATTTCGAGCGCGGCAACCTTGGCTTTGAAGCTTGGCACGTCCATCAGGCTGCCGTTGCCACGTTTCACACTGTTGGCTTTCTCTTTCAATCCTTCCAGGGCAACGATGGAGTTCGAGATACCGGCAATACCTGTTCGTTCATGCTCAAGCAATCCTTTGGCGTAGGTCCAGCCTTTACCTTCTTCGCCAACACGGTTTTCTACCGGTACTTTTATGTCAGTAAAGAACACCGTATTGACGCTATGTGAACCGCCCAGTGTAATGATGGGTTTAACCTCGATACCTTCCTGCTTCATCGGAAACAGCAGGAAAGTGATACCCTCCTGTTTGATACCTGCGTCGCTGGTGCGGGTCAGACAAAAGATCCAGTCAGCAATGTGTGCCATGGTGGTCCAGATCTTGGTGCCATTAACAATATAGTGGCTGCCGTCTTCCGACAGCACTGCTTTGGTCTTGAGACTTGCCAGATCTGAGCCGGCTCCAGGCTCGGAGTATCCCTGGCACCAGTTAACCTTCCGTGCGCGAATGTCAGGTAAAAATCGTTGCTGCTGTTCTTCTGATCCATGAGCCATTAGCACAGGGCCCAGCATGCTGAGCCCGAAGGGCATGTCCCAAGGGGTGTTCGACCTGGCCGTTTCTTTTTGCCAGATGTAATGCTGGTTCGGCGTCCAGCCAGGACCACCAAATTTCGTAGGCCACTTGGGCACGTCCCAGCCGCCTTTTTCTCTGGCTTTTTCAAACCAGTCCATTCGCCATTTATTTGGATCCTCACCGTCTTTGTAGGCATTCCCGGCAAGGAATTCTCTTACCTCTGCTTCAAAAGAGAGGTCATCGTTACTCAGCTCAATATCCATTAATTGGTTCCAATAGGTATCTGGAGGAAGCAATATATCAAAACTAGAAAGAAATACTAGAATAATGTTCTAATGTGGTATGTCCCGAAAAAACCAGACCAGTGAACTGAAATCTCGCGTGATGGAGGTGGCTCTGGGCCATTTTTCAGAAGTGGGTATTGAGCGAACCAATGTCAGCAATATCCTCAACGATGCTGGGTGCTCCGTTGGCAGCCTTTATCACCACTTTGGCAACAAGGAAGGAATTGCCGAAGCGCTTTTTATAGACGGCGTCAATCAATTCAATTCCCGTCTGCTCGAGGCTCTTTTACCCAGAAGGACAGCCAGTACCGGCATCAAAGCAATTGTTACCTTCTGCTGTGAATGGGTGACGGATCAGCCGGAGCTCGCCGGGTTTCTGCTGTCACGGGAAGTGACGCTTTCGGACAATGCCAAATTGGAGCTTCGGCAGATGGATCGTGAATTTGGCCAGTCGATTTATGACTGGTTTGTGCCTCACGTGAAATCAGGTGCACTGCTCGAATTGCCCACTAGTATGTATGTACCGTTGATTTGCGGTTCTACGTTGGAATATTCCCGCCTCTGGTTATCAGGCAGGAATAGTCGTTCGCCGGGCGCTGTAGCTGCTATTTTGGCGGAGGCCGCCTGGCAGTCAGTAAAGAGCAGCCCTTAAGTGCCGCTCTTCTGTCTGTCATTGGGTTAGGCGGATTTAGTGTCGACGTTCGAGCAAGCCGGGGCTCAGTAACGTTGCTATTATCCTATACACCTCGAAGCATGGCCGTCAGTTTAAGGTAATCAAGGTTAACGAAGTCGAGTGATCGGGTAGATCACTACTGTGCTGGACTGGGGGCCCACACCTCGCGTTGAACTGTCTTGATCATGTTGCGTGCTCATTGCTGCCCTGACCTGGTTTTTTGTTGTAAACAAAATAATTCAACATGAGATATGAAACTATCGCCATTGGGATGATGAGTATGAGCCCTGATAGGTATGGGTTAAACCCGCTTTGCTCCAGCAGCCAGAGACACGATATGTTTACAAAGTAATGTAAGCAATAAACCAGCACAAACCTTATTGCCCTGCTGATGCTGGCGGAGCTGGCGTTGTAAACGTATCTGCTTGTACTTAGGTAATTGAAGACAATTCCCAGCAGTGTTCCAAACAACGCTGCCAGCGAATAATGTAAGCCGATGAAAAGAAGGCCTGCATAGCAGGAATAGCTAAATACTGTGTTGACTGCCCCGACTACTAAAAATTTTATAGGTTGAGGCAAGTTAGACCACGCAAAAAGGACTTTATCTGGCTCAGGCATGATTAATGTAGGTGGACATTGAATAGATGACACAGTGTACTAGTTTAGCCCGCTATTCTTTAGCGCGGTGCAGCCGACCGCCAGTCTGGAGCCACGCCCACCGGCTAGTGTTACCGCCTTCAATAATCCATCGCTCAGGGCAGTTTGCCAGATTGGTGCCCCATAATAATGACGTCGGTGATTTCATTTTTTGCTCTATGCCTGGCAATAGGCAGGCCATAGATCAATGCTGCTTGCCCTGGCAGATGCGTTCTTTCAGGAAGTCGGTAGATACACCCCAGAGATGCCATTCAACCAGAACCAGATAAGCCAAGGAGGCAAGAATAGTCAGGAAAACTAAAAGGTGGTAGAAAAAATCCTGGTATCTGGTCCTGTCACTTCACAGTAATCGCATTGACAGATCGATCGCCTCAGTGTGTTTTGTGAGGGCGCCGATTGAAATGTAGTCGACGCCCGTGGACGCTATTTTCTTTAGTTCGGTAGAGGTTTCAATACCCCCGGAGGCCTCCAGTTTGATGCCAGTATTTGATGCCATATCGACTGCCTTGCGCATATCCCCCAGCGTAAAGTTATCAAGCATGATCCAGTCCGGGGTGGCCATGATCGCCTCACTGAGTTGTTCCAGGCTCTCAACTTCCACTTCAACACGAAGGTCGCCCTGCAGTTGTCTTGCTGTTTCAATCGCAGCAGTGATCGAGCCAGCTGCCTCTATGTGATTTTCCTTAATCAGAAAGGCATCAAACAAACCAATTCGGTGGTTCTCAGCGCCGCCGGTTTTAACGGCGTACTTCTGGGCTAGTCTAAGTCCGGGAATCGTCTTGCGCGTGTCTAGCAGGGTAGCCCCGGTCCCCTCAATCATTTGAACATAGGTGTTTGTTCGGGTGGCAGTACCCGAGAGCAGCTGAAGAAAGTTCAACGCAGTGCGCTCTGCCGTAAGCAAACTTCTCGCCTTGCCGGTGAGCTCCAGCAGTAGAGCGCCTGTTTGGACCTGGTCGCCGTCCTTGATATGCCATTGAGGGGTCATTGTAGCGTCCACCTGTCTCAGGACTTCATCCACCCACGGCCGGCCGCAGATCACCGCGGGCTGCCGGGTGATGATTTTTGCATGAGCCTTTTTTTCTGGATCAATAAGGGAAGCAGTAACGTCGCCTGTTCGAATGTCTTCGTCGAGAGCTCGGGTTACCGTTTGTGTCAGTTCGTGTAAGTAGTTCATTAGTTCAGCCGGATTTTTGTTTCAGCGCTATTTGTTTCAAAGTAAGTGTATCAGCCTGCTGGCTGAATTCGATTTGGCCAAGGGCGGTCATCCCCAGCAGAATTGCGCCTTCCATGTTGGGATTAATACTGGCGTCGATGTTGGTCAGTCGTATCTTCCCAAGGTGAAGTTCGTCGATACGGGTCTGGTAAATCGTCACTGGTCCGTTGGCCGTCATCGCTCTTGCTCGCGTCCCATAAGGTAGGCCTAGTCGGCGCGCGGTACTGGCCGGAACAACAACGTCTGTTGCTCCGGTATCTAACAGAAATTCGACATCTTCACCATTAATTTGGCCTACAAGCAGGTAGTGTCCCTGCCGATTTCGCTTTAGGGGAACCTCGATGCTTTCTGAGTGGATGAGTGAGGAAGGGGAGGAATTGGGATTTCTCCGGTTTTCTTCAACACCACCGAAAAAAAAGGTCAGGAAGACCATGCCGAGTACAACCCCGACCGTCATCATGCCTTGTCCTGTCTTTGTCACGTTCATGAGCGACAGTTGCCGGTTAAAAAAGGACGTATTCTATCGGGATGATATGATCTCGTCGAATAAGTGAGTGAGATTCAAGATGTCAGTGGTTGACCATCTGATAGATGTGGCAACGCAGTTGCATAGCCCGAACCAGGATGAACGCCCCGATGGTGAGATAAGCCTGATCGTCGTGCATGGTATTAGCCTGCCAGCGGGAGAATTCGGCGGCCAGGAGGTATGCGAACTGTTCACCAACGCCCTGGATACATCCGTCCCTGAACTGGCCGAGCTTGAGAGTGTAAAAGTCAGTAGTCACCTTTTTATTCGTCGAACGGGCGAACTTATCCAGTTTGTGCCGTTTAATCGACGCGCGTGGCACGCTGGCGCTTCCAGCTTTGGTGGTCGGGAACACTGTAATGACTATTCCATAGGTATCGAGCTGGAAGGAACTGACACAATCTCATACGAGGAAGCTCAATATGAAGTCTTGTCTGATGTCTGTGCCAGCCTGATGGCGAGTTACGGAATCATGGAGATTACGAGTCACAGTGCTATTTCGCCAGATCGAAAAACAGACCCTGGCCCGGCGTTCAACTGGGGAGTTTTGAGGCGCAAGCTGGCTCGAAAATCATGAAACAAGCGTTGTTGATATGGCTTTGCTGGTCTGTGACAGTATTTGCAGATATTACGGTAGTTGATGATTCCGGGGCGAAGGTAGTGTTAGCTGAACCCGCGGGGAAAATTGTTAGCCTGTCCCCGCACCTCACTGAACTTCTTTTTAGCCTGGGCGTTGGCGATCGAATCGAGGCGACGGTAGATTTCTCTGATTATCCGGAGGCTGCGTTAGATATCCCAAGATTGGGTAATGCGTTTTCGGTCAGCGTCGAGGCAGTGATAGAGCAATCCCCGGATCTCATTGTGGCGTGGATGACCGGTGGTAATCACAGGACATTTGAGCAATTAAGAGCGCTCGGCTATCCGGTTTTCGTGAATGAAGCCAGCAGCCTTGTAGGCATCGCCGTGGCGGTTGAGCAGCTAGGTATTTTAGTCGGGAAACCCGTGCGTGGACTTGAACTGGCAGAAAATTTTCGAGTCGACCTGGAGAAGCTCAGGCAATCGAGTAGTGGAGCGGGCTCACCGAAAGTGTTTTTTCAGATATCCGACGCTCAGCTCTACACAGTCAACAGTCAACACCTCATTGGTCAGGCGATAGAGGTCTGTGGTGCCAACAACATCTTTTCCGGTGTCGATTTCCTGGTTCCCATGGTTTCCTATGAGAGCGTCGTGGAACGTAATCCGGATGTCCTGGTGGTATCCAGTCCCTATCCTGGATACAAAAGTGCGTGGGATGACCGCTGGAATGATCTTGGCTGGGGTGGCCGAGTCAGGACAATAGATGCGTCACTCATTACGCGTCCCAGTCTAAGAATGCTTGACGGCATAAAAATGCTCTGCGAAACCCTTGGTCAATAGAGAATTCAAGTTTATTCGTTAACTGCTCACTGTCATTTTCGTTAAGATTGACCTGAGCAGGTAATGGATACCAAGTGGAGATTGAGATGGTGCGAGATCCTCTGACGGATATTGATCCGGTTGAAAGTGAGGAGTGGATTGAGGCGATTAACTCGGTCATTGAAACTGAAGGCGTCGAACGCGCCCAGTATCTATTGCAGCGGCTGTCGACCAAGGTCACAGAAACTGGAGCACAGCTTCCCTACGCGATTAATACCCCCTATCGGAATACCATACCCATCAGTAAAGAAGCCCGAATGCCCGGTGATCTTTTCATGGAACGCTCCATTCGGTCGCTGATTCGTTGGAACGCCATGGCTATGGTAATGCGTGCAAACTTGAAGGACGGAACGCTTGGCGGCCATATTTCCAGTTTTCAGTCGAGCGCGACGCTTTACGACATTGGTTTTAACTATTTTTTCCGTGGGACAACTGAAGAGCAGCTCGGTGATCTGATCTATATTCAAGGTCACTCCGCGCCCGGTATCTACGCCAGGTCATTCCTCGAAGGGAATTTGTCTGAAGAGCAGCTTGATAAGTTTCGTCAGGAGGTTGATGGAGATGGTTTGTCTTCCTATCCACACCCCTGGCTGATGCCGGACTACTGGCAGTTCCCAACGGTTTCGATGGGGCTGGGCCCGTTGCAGGCAATCTACCAGGCACACATCATGAAGTACCTGGACAATCGAGGCCTTGCTGGTCGTGGTTCGCGAAAAGTCTGGTGCTTTGCTGGCGATGGTGAAATGGATGAGCCGGAATCCCAGGGTGCGATTGCAATGGCAGGTCGAGAGAACCTGGAAAACCTTATTTTTGTCGTCAATTGTAATCTGCAGCGACTGGATGGCCCTGTCAGAGGCAATGGCAAGATTATCCAGGAGCTGGAAGGTGTTTTCCGTGGTGCAGGATGGAATGTCATCAAGGTGGTTTGGGGGAGGCAGTGGGATCCGCTTTTCGAGAAGGATAAGTTTGGATTGCTGCAACAGCGCATGGATGAAGCGGTTGATGGCGAGTACCAGAACTATAAAAGCAGATCAGGGGCTTACACACGCGAGCATTTCTTTGGGAAGTATCCTGAGCTTTTGAAGATCGTAGAGGATCTTTCGGATGAGGATATCTTTCGCCTAAATAGAGGAGGTCATGACCCTTACAAGGTCTATGCCGCTTATGAAGCTGCTACGACCCACACCGGGCAACCCACCGTCATTCTTGCAAAAACGGTTAAGGGCTATGGCTTAGGGCCCGCGGGTGAGGCGCAAAACTATACGCACTCAGTCAAGAAGCTGGACCTTGAAGGGCTGAAGGATTTCAGGGACCGGTTCGATATTCCTATATCAGATGCCGAGCTCGAGAAGGTGCCCTATTACCGCCCACCGGAAGACAGTACAGAAATGCGCTACCTTAAGCAACGCAGGTCTTCTTTAGGGGGGTCACTGCCACGCAGGAAAACGGAATTTAAGGCATTAAAGATTCCGCCTTTGTCGGTGCTGGAGTCCATGCTAAAGGGTACAGGCGATCGACAGATTTCCACGACAATGGCGTTCGTTAGGATCCTCAGCGCGTTGATCAAGGACAAGCAGATTGGCGAACGGATTGTGCCCATCGTCCCGGATGAAGCTAGAACCTTCGGCATGGAGGGCATGTTCCGGCAGCTCGGTATCTATTCCTCAGGTGGTCAGTTGTATGAACCTACGGATACTGACCAGATCATGTACTACCGAGAGGACAAAAAAGGCCAGGTGCTTGAGGAAGGTATTAATGAGGGTGGAGCGTTTGCGGCATGGTTAGCTGCGGCAACGTCATACAGCAATAATGAAATACCTCTCATTCCTTTCTATGTTTTTTATTCCATGTTCGGCTTTCAGCGAATCGGCGACCTATGCTGGGCCGCGGGTGACTTGCAGGCGCGCGGGTTTCTTCTGGGTGGCACATCCGGTCGAACAACATTGAACGGAGAAGGTTTGCAGCACCAGGATGGTCATAGCCATATCCTGGCATCGACAGTGCCAAATTGTGTCTCCTATGATCCTGCATACGCTTATGAACTCGCGGTGATCATCAGGCAGGGGCTGCAGGAAATGTATGTAGAGAAATTGCCTCGGTACTACTACATCACGATCATGAACGAGAATTATGAACAACCGGCAATCCCTGATGGTGTGGAACAGGGGATTCTTCGTGGTATGTACTGCTTGCAGAAAAACTCTGTAAAAAGTTCAAAAAAAGTCGTCCAGCTGCTTGGATCAGGCACGATTCTGAGGGAATCGATTGCAGCCGCAGAGTTGCTGAAAAAAGAATTTGGTGTGATCGCGGATATCTGGAGTGTTACCAGTTTCAACGAACTTCGACGTGAGGGGCTTAGCGTACATCGATGGAATATGTTGCATCCCCAGGAAAAGCCCAGACTTAGCTATGTCGAAGAGTGTCTGAATGGCGCAATTGGTCCGGTGATCGCTGCAACGGATTATATGAAAGTCTATGCGGACCAGATTCGGGAGTTTGTGTCGGTACACTATTCGGTACTGGGTACCGATGGGTTTGGCCGGAGCGATACTCGCGAACGTCTAAGAAAATTTTTCGAGGTAGACCGGTATTACATAACAGTGGCCGCGTTATCTGCCTTAGCCCAGGAAAATGTTATTGATGCTGCGCAGGTGACGAAAGCAATTGAGCTTTACGGTATTGATCCCGGCAAGCCAGACCCGGTGACGTTGTGAGGAGTGATTGATGTTGGAGCAAGTACTCGTACCGGACGTCGGTGAAGCGGAAGACGTAGAAGTTATCGAGCTTTTGGTGGCGGTGGGTGATGTCATTGATGCCGACACTTCCCTGGTTGTACTTGAATCAGACAAGGCCAGTATGGAAATACCATCCCCCTGTGCCGGGACGATCAGGTCATTTGCGGTCTCTGAGGGCGATAAGGTGACGGAAGGTTCACTTCTTGCTGAGATTGAGTCCGGCGAAAAGCCTCAGGCAGGTGAAGGGACGCAAACGCCTGGCCCTGAACCGGTGGATGCTGCAGAGGAACAGGCCGTTGTATCTGAGCCTGATACATCTGCTGCAACCAACTCGGTACCGCGAAAAATGGAAACCTCGAAAGTTGTTGCGGTGCCGGATATAGGCGACGCCCAGGAAATTGTCGTGGCAGAGGTTCTGGTCCGCCAGGGGGACGCGCTGGAAGATGGTGACTCTATCGTCGTTCTGGAATCAGACAAGGCAAGTATGGAGATCCCGACGGATCTTGCGGGCGTTGTCCAGGAAATTTTCGTTAGTGAAGGCGATGAGGTTCATGAGGGTGATTCACTGATAACAGTTGTTGGGTGGGTGCCGATTGAGGTGGCGGCGCAGAAGACCACCGAGATTCCAGCGGAGCGCGCCGATTTAACTTCTGGGCAAACGGCCAGATCAGCTGCAGCCGCCTCTTTAGGACAAACAGACGCAGCGAAGTCGCGGTCGGATAGCCAGTCCCGCAAATACCAGGATCAGGAAACGAAAACAGGGGGTGTTCACGCTGGGCCAGCCGTAAGGAAACAGGCCCGGGATTATGGGGTTAACATCACAGAAGTAACAGGCACGGGGCGTAAGAATAGGGTTCTCAAGGAAGACATACACAAATTTGTCAAAGCACGGATTGCGGACAAAGACACTTCCGCCAGTTCGGGGATACCTTCAATACCGCAGATGGACTTCGCGAAGTGGGGTGAAGTCGAGAACAGATCGCTCAGCCGCATTCGAAAGGCGAGCGCGAAAAATTTACATAGAAGCTGGTTGAATGTGCCGCATGTTACCCAGTTTGACGAGGCTGATATCACGGACCTGGAGCTTTTTCGGAAGGCACAGAACCTGGAATTGCAACCCAGCGGAGTCAAAGTGACGCTGTTGGCTTTTTTGATTAAGGCCGTCGTCGATGCGTTGAAGAAATACCCGCAATTTAATTCATCGATCACTAGTGATTACAGCCACCTTATTGTTAAGAAGTATTATCACATTGGTATTGCCGTGGAGACCGACGATGGTCTGGTGGTTCCTGTACTCAAAGACGCTGACAGGAAGGGTGTGTCGCAGCTTGCGCAAGAAAGTGCGGAGCTGGCGAAGCTGGCACGCGATAAAAAGTTACCAATGGATGCCATGCAGGGAGCGACGTTCACCATCTCCAGTCTGGGAGGAATTGGCGGTACGGCATTCACGCCCATAGTTAATGCGCCGGAAGTAGCCATTCTGGGCGTGTCTCGATCAAAAATGACACCGGTATATGACGGCGAGACATTTAATCCCAGGCTGATGCTGCCGCTATCTCTTTCCTACGATCATCGTGCGATTGATGGCGCAGAAGCCGCAAGATTCGCGTCTCATCTTGGTGCGGTATTGTCAGATATTCGCCGCATTATTATGTGATGACCTGACTAGCCCTTTTGCCAGAGCACTTCGTCGATTCCCGTAATGCGCGCGCAGCTTCTGGCGACGACAAACAGATAGTCCGACAGTCGATTTAAAAATTCTTTCGACGCTGTATTCACATCCTCACTTTCCGCTAGCAAAGCGACGTTGCGCTCGGCTCGCCTGCAAACCGCTCTTGCCATATGACAGTTTGCGATGAGTGCGGACCCGCCGGGCAGGATGAAATTTTCAAGCGGGGCAAGATGATTATTAAGAGCATCCAGGTGCTCTTCGATAGCGATAACATGGTCTTTGTTAACGATTTCGAAACCTGGAATGGACAACTCTCCACCCAGGTCAAATATGCGATGTTGGAGCGATCGCATAAAGTTTGCGATGTCGGTGAGCTCATCAATGCTTTCAAGGATTAACCCCTCAACAACCACGCCCATAATGCTGTTTAGTTCATCTACACTGCCTATGGCTTCTACCCGGGGGTGGGTCTTTTTAATTCGGCGACCATCGCCCAGCCCTGTTTCTCCGTCATCTCCGGTGCGTGTATAAATTTTCGAAAGTCGCTTGCCCATGGGTTGTCTGTTTACTCTGGTATAAGGTGGTGAACCATAATGGATTCAGTTCGTACTGACTCGTCTAGTTCTCTTGTGGCAAACTTGATCATGTTGCCCACGGTTGGGGCCCCGGTGTCAGCGGTAGCGGCGCAGATACTCATTCCAATGGAGACCGGCTGAAAGCCCGCCGACGTTGTGTAACTCTTGAGACGCACACCATCAAAAATACGTTTGTAGCATTCGGCTGTGCACTGTTTGATATTGGGCTGTATCAGGACCAAGGCAAACAGGCCCGGTGAAAAATAGGCTACAACGTCCAATGGGCGCACCAGTCTTTGGATTCGCTCGGATATATTAACGATCAGTTCGCCAGCTATAGAGGTGTCGTATGTCTCTATCACCTCATCGTAGTTGTGGACAGAAATCATCACAACGCACGCAGCGCCGCCGCGGGATTCCACTTGCCGTATTGTGTCGTAAAGGGCCTGTTCCGCGTATTCTCGATTGCCGAGTCCTGTCAATGGGTCCAGCAACTGGCCTTTCCTCAGGTTGTTGCACAGGTGCTGGAGGGAATCGTTTGAGGCGCGCAAAGCGTCCATTTGCATTGAGATTCGGGCCCCGGCAAGCGCCAGGTGTTCTATGACGTCCACTCGTTTGGTGCCAGTGACCGCATCGACCGCCTGGTGAAAATCGTCCAGTTGGATTCGCTCTGGGTTAATCGCGCCAACAAGGATGATGTAGGTGAAGTGGTTTCGTTCTTCGTCAATGTCGCGAATCGCTTCAGCGAGTTCGAAGCCAGTCATTTCGCCAGCATCCATTTCCGTGATGACGACATTCGCGGGAGCGTCCTCAAGCACCTGCAGAGCGTTAACTGCCCCAAAACAAACCCGATTGTCTGAGACTTTCATTAGACCACCATCAAGGAAGTCGAGAATCGAATTTCCTCCTTTGACGACGACAACAACCGGCTGGTCAAACATAGTGGTTCACTGATGCAGTTGGTATGCTTGTGTATTGAATCGATAATCAGTTTAAAGAATATAGGGGTAAATAAACATGCCTTCATTCGACGTGGTTTCAGAGGTGGATTTTCATGAGGTCACCAATGCTGTGGATCAGGCGAACAGGGAAATTCAGACCCGTTTTGACTTTCGGGGGGTTGATGCGAAATTTGAACGCAAAGAAGATGTAGTACGCATCACTGCTGAAGCCGATATCCAGCTGGACCAGATGATCGACATATTAAGGACGAAACTGGTCAAGCGGTCGATTGATCCGAGGGTGATGGATATCGGAGACCAGGAACACGTCGGAAAGCTGCTCCACAAGAACATCAAAATTCAGGAAGGCATCGAAAGCCTGCTTGCGAAAAAGGTTGTAAAAATGATCAAAGCCAAAAAGATAAAAGTCCAGGCGGCGATTCAGGGTGAGAAAGTCCGGGTAACCGGAAAGAAACGCGACGACCTGCAGCAGGTGATGAGCATGCTCAAGGAAGAAGAAATCGACACCCCTTTGCAATATAACAATTTTCGGGACTAGGTGCCGCTTGCAGGATCTAACCTGGCGGGAAACTCTGCTGATTTATACCAGTCCCCGGGTTATTGCGATGACCTTTCTGGGTTTTTCGGGTGGCTTGCCGTTCCTGCTAGTGTTTTCCACATTAACGGCATGGTTAACGGAATGGAATGTCAGTCGCAGTACCATTGGATTCTTTGCCTGGATTGGGATTACCTATTCCACCAAGGTGCTTTGGGCCCCTGTGGTTGATTCGATACCGATACCTTTTCTGACAAAAACCCTGGGTCAGCGTCGAAGCTGGATGCTCATCGGGCAGATGGGAATAGCGTTGGGACTGGTGCTTATGTCACTCATCGGTCCTTCAGATCTGCTGATTTTGAGTTGTTGTGCTTTTCTCGTTGCATTTTCGTCTGCGACGCAGGATGTTGCCATTGACGCGTTTCGAATCGAGTCCGCAGAGCCCGAGTATCAGGGAGCCATGTCTGCTGCTTATGTGTTTGGTTACCGGTTAGCGCTGCTGATTGCCGGTGCCGGCGCCCTGTATCTTGCCGAGTATTTTTCGTGGACTATCGCTTACATCACCATGGCAACCCTGATGTTGGTTGGCGTGATAACGGTTATCCTGGTAGCAGAGCCTGACCGTCAGTCTGAATCCTTTCAGCTTGAGTTGTCACCGATTGGCCTAAGGCGGTGGTTTACCAGAGCAGTGGCGGGACCTTTCGTTGATTTTTTCTCGCGCAATGGCAAAGTCGCCTTCATTATCCTGCTGTTTATTGCTGTTTTTCGGTTAAGTGATATTGCCATGGGCATTATGGCGAACCCGTTCTATCTGGATATGGGTTACACCAAAATTGAAATAGCTAATGTTGCCAAGGTTTTCGGCTTCTTCATGAGTATCGCCGGATCGCTAATATGCGGTGTTCTGGTGGTGAAATTGGGACTGATGAGGCCGCTTTTTATCGGTGCTGTAGCGGTCTCGATAACCAACCTGCTGTTCGCTTCCTTAAGTGTTTTGGAGCCCAAGGTTTCTTATCTAGCGATCGTGATTTCTGCAGATAATCTTTCCGGTGGGTTTGCAGCTACTGCTTTCATCGCCTATCTGTCTAGTCTCACAAACAGGGCATATACGGCGACGCAATACGCTCTGTTTAGCTCTCTGATGACCCTACCGGGTAAGTTCATCTCCGGTTTTTCCGGGTTGGTGGTGGATAACTTTGGTTACTTTGAGTTTTTCGTCGTTGCCGCGATGTTAGGTATCCCGGCGATCCTGCTGGTTGTCTGGCTTTCTCGATATGAGCAGGCTCAGTTGGCGTCCCAACCGTAAACCTTCAGGCTGACCCGACCGTTAATCAGGGTTACGCCTTCTTTCTCCAGCCTTGCTTGCTGCCGATCCTTCGCCGGGTTGGTGATTCTTCCCTGTGAATTGATGACGCGATGCCAGGGCAATCGGGTGTTGGGGGGAAGCCCTGCCAGTATTCGGCCGATCAGCCTCGAGTGTCTGGGAATACCAGCCATGCTGGCGATCTGGCCATAGGTTGCAACCTGACCTTTTGGGATCTGGTGTACGATCTGCCATACCCGATCCTGGGTGTTTTGTTGTGATTCGGCCATAGAACCTGTGTCCCTGTCGTGAATCGCTTGTTATTGCTGTAATTTCATGGATTTTTAGCAGTCTCAGCTTGACTCTGCTAAATCTGACCATATTATTAGCACTCCCGAAAGGAGAGTGCTAATCGTCCGCGTTGAAGGCCAGTATGAAGGGCTTTTCGGTCAAGGTTAGCTGTGTTTTGTTAGACAGGCCAGCGGGCAGTTTTGGGCCCAATGTCCCAGTATTAAATCAGGAGAAACGAATGAGTATCCGTCCATTACAAGACCGAGTGGTTGTACGCCGCACGGAAGAAGAGACCAAGTCAGCCGGTGGGATTGTTATCCCTGGCTCCGCTGCAGAGAAGCCCTCACAGGGTGAAGTGCTGGCGGTAGGCCCCGGAAAGAAGCTGGACAATGGTTCTGTACAGAATGTCGATCTTAGCGTCGGCGACAAGGTTCTTTTTGGTCAGTATTCCGGAAGCACCGCAAAGGTTGATGGTGAGGAACTTCTCATCATGAGCGAAAGCGAAATATTCGGCGTTATCGAGTAACTAGAGAATTTTGCCAAAAGAATTGATAGATAGAGGATTAAAAGATTATGACTGCTAAAGACGTGAAATTTGGTGATTCCGCGCGAAGAAGAATGCTTGCGGGTGTAAATATCCTGGCAGACGCGGTAAAAGTCACCCTGGGCCCGAAAGGCCGGAATGTAGTGCTCGATAAATCATTCGGCGCACCTACAGTAACGAAAGATGGTGTATCCGTAGCGAAAGAGATCGAGCTTCAGGACAAGTTTGAAAACATGGGCGCCCAGATGGTTAAGGAAGTTGCATCGCAGACTTCTGATATCGCTGGTGACGGCACCACAACTGCAACAGTACTGGCACAGGCTATTTTGAACGAAGGCTTAAAGTCAGTTGCTGCTGGCATGAACCCAATGGACCTTAAGCGTGGTATCGACAAAGCTGTTGCTGCTGCCATTGCCGAAGTCGAGAAACTGGCTGTGCCTTGTTCCGACACTAAAGCTATTGCGCAGGTGGGTAGTGTTTCTGCTAACAGCGACATGGAAGTTGGTGAGAAGATCGCCGAAGCCATGGAAAAGGTTGGTAAAGAAGGCGTTATTACTGTTGAAGAAGGCAGTGGTCTTGAGATGGAACTTGATGTTGTTGAAGGTATGCAGTTTGACCGCGGTTACCTGTCGCCTTACTTCATTAACAACCAGGACAGCATGAGTGCAGAGCTGGAAGAGCCTTATGTTCTTCTTTTCGATAAGAAAATCACGAACATCCGCGACCTGCTACCGGTACTGGAAGCAGTAGCCAAGTCTGGCCGGCCGCTGATGATTATTGCTGAGGATGTTGAAGGCGAAGCGCTTGCAACTCTGGTAGTAAACAACATGCGTGGCATCGTAAAAGTTGCTGCGTCCAAGGCGCCTGGGTTTGGTGACCGTCGTAAGGAGATGTTGCAGGACATCGCTATCCTGACTGGCGGTACTGTGATTTCTGAAGAAGTCGGCCTGGCACTTGAAGGTGCTACGCTTGACGATTTAGGCCAGGCTAAGCGAATCAGCCTGACTAAAGAAGCCACAACCGTTGTCGATGGTGCTGGCAAGTCTGATGATATCGAAGCGCGAGTTAATCAGATCCGTACCCAGATCGAAGAAACTTCTTCTGACTACGATCGTGAAAAGCTCCAGGAGCGAGTTGCAAAGCTCGCTGGTGGTGTTGCAGTACTTAAAGTTGGCGCTGCCACTGAAGTAGAAATGAAAGAGAAGAAAGCGCGAGTTGAAGATGCGCTTAACTCTACTCGAGCTGCTGTCGAAGAAGGTATCGTTGCTGGTGGTGGTGTTGCACTGATTCGAGCGGTCAATGCTATTGACGGCCTGACAGGTGACAACGAAGACCAGGACGTCGGCATTAACCTGGCACGTCGTGCGATGGAAGCGCCTCTGCGTCAGATCGTGACTAACGCGGGTGAGGAAGCCTCTGTTGTCGTCGATAAAGTCAAGCAGATGAGTGATAACGAAGGTTATAACGCTGCAAGCGGTGAATACGGCGATATGATCGGCTTTGGTATTCCTGATCCTGCCAAGGTAACTCGTACAGCGCTTCAGGCTGCTGCATCTGTTGCCGGTCTGATGATCACGACAGAGTGTATGGTCACCGACATAATAGATGACTCACCAGCACCTGCAATGCCTGATATGGGCGGCATGGGTGGTATGGGCGGCATGATGTAGATAGGGCTCTAGGTCGTTTACCTGACGGCTTTCCCACGGTACCGCTTTTAGGTCCCAAGAGGCTAAGCCAGGTAACGCTGAAGGCTCTTTGCCACTGGTACAAAAAACCCCGCAAGTTGCGGGGTTTTTTTATGGCTGCTCTTCTCCACGATCGTCTTTACCTACTGGCTAGCGGCTTCGCTCAAGATGGCGAGAGGGGGCGTATGGGTCGAGATGGATGGGGTGAAATTAGATCTTGCTGTTTAACTGAACCAGTTCTTGCCGCCATACTTCCTGTGACTTTGGCTTCTGGAAGCGGGGTTTTCTTAGCAGATCAGCCTCTAACAGGGCCTCCAGCTCGACGATTCGAGCCAGGATTTGTTCTTCATCCTCCAGTTGTACGTGGTCCGGCGTGTTGTCCAGCTGTTTACGGCTCTGTCCTTCTGTTGGGTTGCTCCTGTAAAACTGATCGGCATGATTGATCTCTTTTAGCTGGCCGTCACTGATCAGGACATAGTGTTCTGCGATGTTGTCTACAAATCGGCGGTCGTGTGACGTTATCAGTACCGTGGCGTTGGATTCCAGGATCTGTTCTTCAAGTTCTTCCTTGCCCTGGATGTCGATGTGATTGGTCGGTTCGTCCAGGATCAGAAAGTTGGGCCGGTTAAGTTTGATGATCAGGAACATGATGCGAGCTTTTTCGCCACCGGACAGGACACCTACTTTCTTGTCCAGGTCCTTAAATGGAAATCCGGCCTTGATCAGGGATGCCTTGTGGCCTGAGTCTGGGCCATCGCAGTTCTCGCGAAGTGTTTCCATCAGGCCAAGAGCGGGGTTCAGCAGTTGAAGTTCCTGATCGTAGTACCCAATGTCAGATTGGGGGTTGAACTTCACGACATCGCCGTCTTTGTTGTGCTGATATTTGTTCATTATCAGGTTGATCAGTGTCGTTTTACCGACACCGTTGTGACCCAGCAGTGCAACTCGTTCCCCGGGCCTGATCATCAGGTCCTCAATATGGAATAACGGTTTACCATTCGGTGCGGCGATATCCTGCTGTTCGATATGAAGCATTCGATTGGCCTGGGCGCTGCTGACATCGATAGTCAGGTTTAGCCCTGAGCCCCTGGACACAAAAGTCTGTGTTTCCTTGAGGCGCTCGATTCGCTTTTCCATCGTCTTGGCTTTCTTGGCGAGCTTTGCGTTGTCGTATACCTTTCCCCAGACAGCCAGGCGGTGGGCACTTGCCTCAAGCCTATTAATGTTTTTCTCTTCCTGTTCTCGTGTCTGCTGGGCGGCTATATCGTGTTCTTCAAGGGCGTCCCGCGCCTTCGAGTAAGGCATGGCGAAGTTGTAGATGTGTTCGTCTCTCAGAAAGACAGTTCGGTTGGTGACAGAGTCCAAAAACTCGCGATCGTGCGAGATAAGCAGGAACGCAGCACGCATTGATTTCAGGTGGTTTTCGAAGATAAGCAACGTGCTGAGATCCAGATGGTTGGTGGGCTCATCGAACAGAATCACATTGGGTTCGGTAATGATCGCCCGGGCAAACATTAGCCGATTTTGCTGGCCGCCTGACAGGTCCGCCACCACGAATCCGTGCTCGTGATCCGAGAACCCCAGTTGGGTGAGGAGTAGTTCGGCTCTGTACCGACTCTTGATTATTTCTTCATCGGGCAGTTTGCTTGCCAATGCCTCGATGAGTGTCAGGTCCAGCAGTGAAGGGCTTATAAACTGCTCCACTGTCTCCAGGTGAAGCGCCTTGTTTCGTGAGATGTCACCAGCATCGGGAGACTCGGAGCCTTCCAGAATAGAGAGTAATGTGGATTTGCCAGAGCCATTGTGACCAACCATACCAATACGATCATTGCTGTTGATCGTCAGGTCCAACTTCTGGAACAGGGTTTTGGTTCCCATGGAATGCGAGATCCGGTGGCATTGTAACAGCGGTGGCATGGCTTAAAGGATGGTGTCCAGTCAAAGAGAGACGCAGACAATGGTATCAGGTATCGTTCTCAAGAAAAGCCCGCAGGGCGTCCACAGAGAAGGGCCAGCTGATTTCTCTGTCGTCGGTCCGAATCACCGGGATGGTGATGCCGTATCGTTCCATCAAGTCTTCTGAATCCGCAATCTCGACCAGTTCGATACTCAGGTCCATTCCGCCATCAGTAAGTGACAGTAGCTGTTCATGCGCCTGTTCGCACAAATGGCATCCAAGGGTCGTAAAAAGCTGGACGATCAAGTTTGCTTATCCTGTGGGGCAGGTAAATCAAAGAACCGCCGTGCATTGTGCGTGGTCTGGCTGGCCACTTCCTCGATGCTGGCACCCCTGCACTCGGCAACTGTTTCACAAACCACGTTAAGGTACTGGGGTTCGTTCCTGCGGGTTTTGGGTTTTGGTTTGATGTTCCTGGGCATCAGGTATGGCGCATCAGTTTCTATCATTAAGCGTTCCCCGGGGATGTCCCTCACCATGGTTAATAGATGTTGGCCGCGACGTTCATCACAAATCCAGCCGGTGATGCCAATGTGGCAGTCCAGATCAAGATATGCGTAAAGCGCTTCTTTTTCCCCAGTGAAACAATGAACCACCAGGTCACCCAGGTTATCCCGATAACCTGAAAGCACGTCTGCGAAGACAGGGTGAGCATCCCGCTCGTGCAGGAACATGGGTAGGTTTGTTTCGATGGCTAGCTCAATATGTTGCTCGAACGATTTGATTTGTGCGGGTCTTGGCGAGAAGTCTCGAAAGAAATCGAGCCCGGTTTCACCCACGGCTTTTACCCTGTCTGTTTCCAGAAGTCCCTTTAGTGTAGCAAGTGCTTCACGGCTGGTTTCTTCTGCATGGTGGGGGTGGATTCCGGCGGTGGCAAACAGCTGTTCGTGCTGGTTCGCTAGTTCAGCGGCCTGTTCGCTGCCTTGCATTGATGCGCCTGTCACTACCATTTGGGTAACACCGGCATCATGGGCGCGCCGCAGTACATCGTCAAAATCGTGATCGAACGAATCGTGAGTAAGATTGGCACCAATATCGATTAGCATGAAAGTAACTATGTATTCTCTGGCTGTTTTACGGATAATTTTTCGGCCAGCGCTTGAATGGCACTGACTTGTTGGGGCGAGAAATAGTTCCGCTCGTGAGCGTAGATCAGCGGCTGGCGCTCATTCATACGCCGGCTGTATATGCTGGAGAACATCAACACATTTTGAACGTAATTTCGGGTTTCGGTGAATGGAATAATCTCGATCCACACATCGAATGGCACATCCGGGTTCAGCCATTGGTTCACCCGCCCGGGGCCTGCGTTGTAGGCAGCAGAAGCAAGGATACGGTTGTTGTCAAACTTGCGTAGCATCTGGGCGAGGTAATTGGTGCCGAGTCGTATATTCAAGTCCGGGCTTGTCAGGCTTCTATTGTTCGGGTAAGACACACCGATCTTAGCCGCGACCTGTTTAGCAGTAGCTGGCATCAACTGCATGACACCCAGTGCGCCGGCGCTGGATTTTGCATCTGTCATGAACGAGCTCTCCTGGCGTGCAATGGCTAGGCTCCACTGAACTGGGATGTTGGCGCGACGTGCATGGGTAATAAAAGTATCGGCGTAGGCGATAGGGAACCTGTGATCAAGGTGATTCCATGCTCCGGCGTCGATCATCGTCTGGATGGAGGCTTTGTACCACCCCCAGCGAAGAGCGACCCGGGCGGCAACGTCCCGTTCTACATTGTTGAAATCTGAGGTAGAGAAATACCATTCCCGTCGAGCCTGTGAGCGTTCCCCAAGGGCAAATAGTTCGAGCGCCCGCTGGATGCCGGGACTTTCCTCAAGCGACAGTATCTGCTCCAACGTAACAGGGCTTGGCTCATCCTGATAGTTGTACTGGTTTTGCAGAATATCCGCAGAGACAAAGCCGTAAAAGGATCGCTCGCTGCTGAGTTCGATCATGACGTTACGTGCGATCTCTCGGTCAGCTTCGTCGGCAGAGAGGCCAAGCGCGCGGGCCTTCCAGTATTGCCACCGATTCGACTTCTGCTGTTCCTGAGGTAGCAGGTTGATCAGGACCATGACATTGCTCCAGTCACCATGTTTCAGGTTCTGGCGGATTCGGGCTTCAACGAGTTTTGGGTGTTCGTGCAGGTTTACCGGCAACGAATCAACGAGAGCGAGATCACTGGATTTTCCAGCGAGTCGAACTCCAATGTAGGTATATGCGTCCTCAAGTTCATCAGGGTTGAAATCCTGGAGTTTCTCGTATTTTTCGAGGGTTAGAAGAGCGTCTTCCGGGTCTAATCGGGACAGTCGTTTTACGCCATGAAGGATGATCTCGCGATTGCGAATGTTTGTTGCTTTGAATGACTTGTATCGTTTAATGGTCTTGGGCTTTAGGTGAATCAGTCTGTAGTTGGTCGCGAACGGTTTGTCTTGCCTGTCGACAAAGCGAATCAGGTAGGAGGCTAGATCCTTGTTGTTTTCCTTAAGGCTCAGTGCGAATCTTTGCCAGGCTATTTCCGGCGTGATGCCGTTAGCTCCTCGCCAGACACTAAAAATCGGGTCACACTCATCTGGCTGCGAAAAGCCAACCGTCCAGAGTTTCTTAGCCTGGCTCATAGCCTGGTCGACCATTCCAACCTTGTACAATCCATAGGCCTGCTGACAGGCAAGTTTCTTTGTTGGCGTGACCTTGTCGTAGTGCGTGAGGAACATTTCCCATTTGCCACGTTTAGCAAGGTTCGCCAGCCAGTGCATCAGGAGAGGTTCTACCAGTGGGGTGTCTCTATACTGTTCAACGAATCGCAGGATATCCTGTTCACTCTGGCGAGAAATACGATAAGAAATTTCTGTGGATTCTAGATAGGGGTAAAGCGGATAGGTCCGCAATTGTGGTTTCAGCTTCTGCAGGCGCGAGAATTGGCTGGTTTTGATGAGGTGAATGGCATCCAGGTACATCTGGCGTTGCTCGAAACGGTCCGGAGCAACGGTAGGCTTATATCCTATGCCCCTGGAGAAGTCGGCGACACAATGTGTGGACATACCAAGAGCAATAAAAAAGATAAGAAAAAAGAAGACTAGTTGTTTCACAGATGTATTGAATCACTCATGGGGTCCAAGCGTAATGAATCTTTAGTGGAGCAGCAAAGAAAGTTGGCTGGACGCGGTCTAATTTCCTACTCTGACGGCAAGGACATCGCAGGTGGCCCCATGCAGGACACCGTTTGCGGTTGATCCCAGTAATAGTGCCAGGCCATGGCGGCCATGGCTGCCTACGACAATAAGGTCCGCTTCAATTTCTTTGGCAAGGGTATGAATCTCAGTTTCAGGGCGGCCAAAGATTAAGTGTCGGTCTTGTTCTTCAATGCCTAGCGATGATGAGAATTCGGCCAGGTGTTTTTTCGCCGTATCCTGAATTTGTTCCTGGATCGTGGATAGGTCCATTGGGATGTCACCACCGTAAGCCAGAGAGAGCGGTTCAATGACGTGTACGCAACTTAGCTTTGCATTGAATGCTGTCTTAAGTGCGCAGGCACGTCGCGAAACGTCTCTTGATTCGACCGTGAGGTCGACTCCGACCAGTATGTGATTGTACTCGCTCATCGCATCCACCTTCCTTAATTGGTATTTTGTGGCTGGATTTTTGCCAAATGTACACAGTTAGATATCCGATCACAACTGTTTAAGTTAGGCTTTTTCAAAACCCATTTGCACAAAAAAGGAGTAGCTGTGGTCTACATTCTCATTGGGGTGATCTTGATAGCTATCATCGTACCGATAATTTCGGTGCTGCCCTCGGCCAGGCAAAAAGAACGGATGCAGATGCGAATGATTGCAAGAGCGGCGGGTGTGTCTGTTGAGCTGACTTCCATCGATGACCCGAATCCGAAACAGGACAAGTACATCGCTTATACGGGGAAACCTATTCCTGCTGTCCTGAAAGTAGTTGCGTACCGGTTGCAGCGGAAACGGCATAGCGACTGGCGTAATTTGCCCAAGGTTAGCTGGTGTCGGTTTAAAGACCTGGATAACAACTGGCACTGGAAGTCGGAACTTAACGAGGCGATGAATAAGCAACTGGCTGAATGGCTGGAGGATGTTGCATGTGACTTGCCCGCGGACGTCGTTCAGATCGAAGAGAACAGCTACAACATTTCCGTATACTGGCATGAGGGCACCAAGGGTGATGAGCAGGCCGTGCTGGATTTTCTTAAGCATTCTGCTGAGTTATCGCTGATTGAGCCCAATCCCGAGGACCTTCGCTAAGTAAGATTTCACCCACGTTAGTTAACCAAAATCGCACCGATATAAATGAAAGGTTGACAGTTCCCCGGCGGTTGCGGGTAAAGTAAAAAAGGCACTTGTCCTCTGACGCTTGGCTCAAAAGTTCAGATTGTTGCTTGACGTTAGTGAACATTGTCCTTATATATGTCGCCCTCGGGGCCACATAAATCACTTAGAGAAGTACTTTAATGGGAAAATCGCTCGTCATTGTCGAGTCACCAGCGAAAGCAAAAACAATCAATCGCTATCTGGGTGATGACTACATCGTGAAATCAAGTGTCGGGCATATCCGGGATTTGCCGGTGAGCGGAACCAGCAAAGTCGATCCCAAAGCGCGGGCAAAAGAAGCTGCGAAGACGCGCAAGATGACGCCGGTCAAGAAGGCAAAGTACAAAAAAGAGAAAGCGCGTAAACAACTTGTCGCGCGAATGGGTATAGACCCAGATGATGGTTGGAAGGCGAACTATCAAATTCTTCCCGGTAAAGAGAAGGTTGTTTCTGATTTAAGAAAGCTTGCGAAAGAGGCAGACGAGATATATCTGGCGACGGACCTTGATCGCGAGGGCGAAGCTATTGCATGGCATCTGCGTGAGGCAATCGGCGGGGACGAATCGAGATACCATCGTGTGGTATTCAACGAGATTACTAAGAAAGCAATCCAGGAAGCGTTTGAGAAACCTGGCGATATCGATATGCACCAGGTTAGCGCCCAACAGGCCCGACGATTTCTTGATCGTGTTGTAGGCTTTAGGGTCTCTCCGCTTTTGTGGGCAAAGATAGCGCGTGGCTTGTCCGCGGGAAGAGTCCAGTCTGTTGCGGTTAAGTTGGTTGTTGAACGCGAACGTGAAATCAGGGCATTTATTCCGGAAGAATACTGGGACATCTTTGCGCAGTTGATACGGTCTGCGAACGAGGAAGGCGATGGTGTTCGCTTCCAGGTTACGAAACAAGATGGTAAGAACTTCCGACCGGTAAACAAAGAACAGACAGACGCAGCCCTGGAGATACTGAAGAATTCTGAGTTCAAGGTCACCAGCCGGGAAGATAAACCTACCCAGACCAGGCCAACGGCACCTTATATAACATCCACTTTGCAACAGGCGGCAAGCACACGGCTTGGCTATGGTGTAAAGAAGACCATGATGATGGCCCAGCGTTTATATGAGGCGGGTTACATCACGTACATGAGGACAGACTCAACTAACCTCAGCTCTGAAGCCGTGGCTGGTTGCCGTGATCTAATCCTTGCTGACTACGGTAAGCAATACCTGCCCGATGAACCTCGGTTATATTCGAGCAAGGAAGGCGCGCAAGAGGCTCACGAGGCGATTCGCCCATCCGATGCGGGCGTCAGATCGACCCAGCTCAAGAGTATGGAAAGAGACGCAGAACGTCTATACGAGTTAATCTGGCGTCAGTTTGTAGCTTGCCAGATGCCGAATGCAGATTATCTTTCAACGTCAGTGCTGGTCGGGGCAGGAAATCTTGAGCTTCGTGTTCGTGGTCGAATTTTGAAGTTTGATGGTTTCACGCGGGTGCAGCCTCCGGCAGGCCGAAAGGAAGAAGAGCAACCGCTGCCGGCTTATGAAGTTGGACAGTTGCTAACCGTCAAGGAACTGTTTCCTTCGCAACATTTCACCAAGCCGCCTGCGCGTTTTGGAGAGGCAAGCCTGGTTCG
>Ga0208964_1000261_pt1 | contig 29708 bp, 29 predicted proteins | sample AOAMet1_08_M0_20_2_FD_188227 | JGI IMG/M metagenome (GOLD analysis project Ga0208964, IMG submission 188227) | Ammonia-oxidizing marine microbial communities from Monterey Bay, California, USA - CAN11_08_M0_20 (SPAdes) | ecosystem: Environmental > Aquatic > Marine > Intertidal zone | place... | reverse complement strand
GGATGTGAATGGATGTGTTGGAGAAGAAGTAACTCTTTTAGTTAATATAATATTTAATTCTGTGGAGGATATAAACTTTAATACAGGAACCCTCACTAAAATAACAGATGTTTTAGGTCGTGAGAGTAATGAGGAAAGTAATGTTCCTCTCTTTTATATTTTTGATGATGGAATAGTAGAAAAGAGAATAATTATGGAATAACATTTGGCTTGTAGTTTTTAGTATAGGGTTCGAATCCTGCTACCCCGACTTTTTTTATTATGCTTGGCATAATATTTCTTTTTTTATTTCTTTGCTTTATGAAAAAATTAATCTTGTTTTTAATTACGATAACAACACTTACAAATGTAAGTTATGCTTCTTTTCCTGTAACGGAAACAGAACAAACTGAAGTTGTTGAATATGATTCAATCAATAATTTACCAGTTTCATTTATTGGTGTTTTGGTTGGTATACTTTCCTGTATAATAATTCCGTTCAATTTCTTTCTACCATTATTTATTAAGGCTTTCAATTATGATTCTAACAGATCTTTTAGAACAGGATTTTTTATTGGTGCTGCTATAGGAGCTATTCTTCTTGTAATCTGGGTTGCTTCTTGGGATTTGGATCTGTCTTGGCTTAACTTAGACTTGGATTAAATAACTTTTAAAGTTGTAATCCTGCTACCCCGACTTTTTTTATTTTTATTATGCTTAGCATAATACTTCCTTTTCATTTGCTTTACTTTGTGTTATGAAAAAATTACTTTTATTACTAATTACAATAACTACATTTAGCAATGTGAGTTACGCTTCTTTCCCTGTTACGGAAAACACACAAACAGAAGTTGTAGAACTTATTGAATCTCCAAATTATGGGGAAAGTCAACCTATTTGGAGTATTCTTTCCATAACTTTTACATTACTGAGTTTAGGTTCATTATCCAATCCATTAGCTGCAACTATAATGGCATTATTAGGTGTTGTTTTTGGATCAATTGGCTTCAATAAAAAGTTAAAAGGCTTAGCTATTACTGGCTTTATATTGTCATTGATTATTTTCTTATTATCAAGTTTTATAGCATTTACAATTTTTGCAAATGGAGGAGATCCTACAAAATTAACAGGATAAATTTAGGTTTGTATTAGTAGATTGATAATCCCTCTAATAATTGCTTGATAGTTCCCCCTTTTTTTAATTTAGTTTCTAATTCATCTAGTTTTCCTTCCAAAATAAGAGAGTTGTATTTTTTATTTCCTAAATCTTCTTTTATAATATGATGTAGCCAATAAACATCTTGTTTCTTTCTGTTTTCATCTTTATAATTATTGCTAATCATTTGCTGGTTATAGGTACTTATCGTTTCCCAAATATCTTTTATACCCGTATCTTCCAAAGCAGAACAAACAGATACTTTTGGAGTCCATCCATTTTCGGAAGCAGGAAATAAATGTAAAGCCATTTGGTATTCTTGCTTGGCATTATTTGCTTTTTGCAGATTATCTCCATCTGATTTAGTAATTACAACCATATCTGCAAGCTCCATAATACCTCTTTTTATTCCCTGTAATTCATCTCCTGCACCTGCCAACATTAATAGTAAAAAGAAATCACAAATAGTATTAACTATTGTTTCTGACTGACCTACACCTACCGTTTCAATTAAAATAACATCAAATCCTGCAGCCTCACATAAAATAATACTATCTCTTGTTTTAGATGACACACCACCCAAAGTTCCAGATGATGGGGAAGGACGAATAAAAGCATTTTCATCTACAGCAAGCTTATTCATCCTGCTTTTATCCCCTAATATACTACCATGCGTCTTTTCGGAAGTAGGATCAATAGCAAGCACGGCAACTTTTTTTCCTTTTTCTGTGAGTATTTTACCAAAAGTTTCTATAAAAGTACTTTTACCAACTCCAGGTATTCCAGTAATTCCGATTCTAATAGAATCTCCAGAATGAGGTAGGCAATTCGAAATTAGTTCTTGAGAAGAAATAATATCAGTTTCTAAGGAACTTTCTAAAAGTGTAATTCCCTTTGCAAGAGCTACTTTATTTCCTTTTAGTATTTCCTTAAATAAGTCCATTTATTTTACAGCAATTACAGATATTTCTACATTTACATTTTTAGGTAAATCAGAGACTTCTACCGCTTCTCTTGCTGGAGGGTTTTCTGAAAAGTAAGATGCGTACACATCATTTATTTCAGAATATTGCCCCATATTCTTCATGAAAATAGAACATTTTACTACATTTGAGAAACCCATTCCTGAAGCCTTTAAAACTTCCAAGATATTTCTCAGTATCTGATGAGTTTCCTCCGAAATAGAGGATAATACTAATTCCCCTGTTTTTGGATTTATTGCTATTTGTCCGGAACAATAAAGTGTGTTTCCACTTAAAATTGCTTGGCTATAAGGTCCGATTGCTTTTGGAGCTTTTTGGGTTGAAATAACTTTCTTCATTTTTTAATAATTTCTGTTTCCAAATATAATACTTCCTAATCTAATCATGTTGCTTCCGTATTGTATTGCACTTTTATAATCTCCACTCATCCCCATAGAGAGAGTAGTAAAACTAGTATGATCTTTATAAATCCGTTGTAGAGAACAGAATTCTTTTTCAATTTGAGAAATAGTATCTGTAAAACTTGCCATTCCCATAAGTCCGATAATATTCACATTTTCAAATTCAGAAGATCTTTGCATAATATCATTAATTTCTGATAAAGAAAATCCAAATTTTGTACTTTCTTCTGCTATATGAACTTGTAAAAGACAATTGATAATTCTGCTATTCTGTTTTGCTCTTTTATTTATTTCCTTTAGTAGTTTCTCAGAATCCGTTCCGTGAATTAGATTTACAAAAGGAGCTATATATTTTACTTTATTGCTTTGCAGATGGCCAATCATGTGCCACTCTATATCTTTTGGTAGATTTTCGTATTTTTCTACTAGTTCCTGAACTTTATTCTCTCCAAAAATTTTATGTCCAGAATTATAAGCTTGCAATATTTCTTCTTCTGATTTGGTTTTGGATACCGCAACTAATGTTACGTTATTAGGAAGTTCCTTTTTGATAGTCTGAATTTTATCAGAAATATTCATTTAATAAAGTTTGTAAATAGTTAGTCCCGATCTTAATTTTGGTTCTACATAAGTACTTTTGGGAGGCATAATTTCATTGTTATCAGCAACCTTTTTTAAGGAATCTATATCAATTGGTTTTAGAATAAAAGCTACTTTATATTCTCCAGAGTCTACTTTTGATTTAATTTCCAAAAGAGGAATAGTTCCATCTAGGAAAGTGATGTTTTTATCTGTTCTCTCATCTGTAATTCCTAAAATAGGAGATAAGATATTTTCAGATAAAATAAAAGGGTCTAAGCTCTCGAATGTTAAATTATATTTTTTAGAATGAGCTATTAAAGAATACCATTTTCCTTCCAAATACATAGAGATTTCATCTTTTAAAATAGGAGAGTAAATATTTCCCCCTTTATTTTTTACCGAATACGATTTCTCAATTTTAGAAATTAGCTCTTGTTCAGTAAATCCATTTGTATGTTTAACAAGTCTATTAAAATTAATTATATTTAACTGACTTTCCGGAATTAGAAAACTCATAAAAAAATTAAAATTATCTTCCGGATTGTAGTTAGGATTTTCTTTTCTTAAATTCTTACATAATAAGGCTGAAGAAGCCGATCTATGATGCCCATCTGCAATGTAAATATCTTCTATATTTTTAAATTCAGAAACTATTTTATTTATGATTTGCTTATCATCAATCTTCCATAATTTATGACAGACTTTATTTGTAGTAGTAAATTCGTATTCTGACCTTTCTAACATCTTGTTAGATACAATCAAATTAATATTTTCATTTTCGGAATAACTCAGTAACACTGGATCTGCATTAAATCCTGTAATTTGCAGATAATCCTTAAATATCTTCTCCCTTTTAGTTATGGTTTGTTCATGAACTTTTATGTTTCCATTTAAATAATCATCAACTGATGCAGCAGCAACAATTCCAGTAAAAGTTTTATTTTTCTTTTTTTGAGAGTAAATATAAACAGATTTTTTCTCATCCTGAGATAAAGTTTCTTCAGAGTTAAAATTAGTAAATTTCTGTTTTACCAAATTAAACTTTTCTGTTCCGTATTTCTTTGTTTTATCCTTATAATCGGGATTAATTATGTGCAAAAAAGTAAATGGGTTATTATCTAATTTTTCCTTTAATGTTTCATCAGAATAACTTAAATAAGACCTAGAAGCAACAAGATTTACTTTATCTCTAGTTGGTCTTACCGCTCTGAATGGTCGAATAGTTGCCATTATTTATTAAAGTAGGAAATAATTTTTTCTGCTAGTTCCTCACCAATTCTATCTTGCGCCTCTAATGTAGCAGCTCCAATATGAGGAGTTAAAGAGATGTTATTATGCATCATTAAATGAATACTTGGATTTGGTTCATTTGTAAATACATCTAATGCAGCATAAGCTAATTTACCTTTGTCTAGAGAGAACATTAAAGCATCTTCATCAACAACACCACCTCTGGCAGTATTTATTATTCCAGCACCATCCTTCATTAATCCAATTTCTTCCGCTCCAATTACTGCTTTATCCTCTAACTTTGGAATGTGAAGTGTGACAAAATCTGATCCTTTTAGTACATTTTTTAGAGATGTAGATTCTATTGTAAAAGTTTTTTTATCTCCATTGAAGAAATTCAAAGTTATATTTGCTTCAGAAGTATATTTGTCATGAGCTAATACATTCATTCCGAGTCCAATTGCTCTTTTTGCTACTTCTTGCCCTATTCTTCCAAAACCAATAATACCTAAAGTTTTGCCAGTAAGTTCACTTCCTCCAGAAAAAGCTTTCTTAAGGGATTTAAAGTTCTCGTCTCCTTCTAGGGGCATTTGTCTGTTTGATTCATATAAGAATCTCACCATCCCAAAAAGATGTGCAAAAACTAACTCAGCAACTGATGATGAAGATGCTGCGGGAGTATTGTAGACTTCTAACCCTTTTTCTTTTGCATATTCTACATCAATATTGTCCATTCCTACACCTCCTCTTCCAATTATTTTTAGATTAGGACATGCATCAATAAGTTCTTTTCTGGCAGTAGTTGCACTCCTAACTAAAAGAACCTTAATATCCTCTTTGTTTATTGTTTCAATAAGATTTTCTTGATCAACTTTTTCAGTAATTACTTGAAACCCTTTTTCTTCTAGAGCTACCTTTCCAGAATCAGAAATTCCATCATTCGCTAATATTTTTGACATTTTATATATTTTCTAAATTTTTCATTATATCAACTAAAACCTGAACACTTTCTATAGGCATGGCATTATAAATAGATGCTCTGTATCCTCCAACAGAACGGTGTCCATTTAATCCACTAATTCCTGCCCCGTTCCACATTTGATTAAATGTTTCTTCTAAAGTAGAATCTGTGAGAGTGAAGGTTACATTCATATTTGATCTATCTTCTTTTCTTGCAACTCCTTCAAAAAGTGGATTCCTATCAATTTCATTATATATCAATTCTGATTTTTGATTATTTATTTGTTCAATCCACTCAATTCCACCATGATCTTTTATCCATTGCAATGTAAGCATGGAGACATATATTGAAAAAACTGGTGGCGTATTGAACATACTATCTTTGGAGATATGAGTGTTGTAATCTAACATAGTAGATATTTTTCTTCCTGTTCTTCCCAGAATTTCATTTTTTACAATAACAAGAGTAGTTCCTGCTGGACCCATATTTTTCTGAGCTCCAGCATAAATTAAATCAAATTTACTTACATCAATTTTTCTGCTAAAAATATCAGAACTCATATCACAAACCATTAAAGATGGAACCTCAGGAAATTCTTTCATTTGGGTACCGAAAATAGTATTATTTGATGTACAATGAAAATAATCTACATCCGAAGGTATTTTGTATCCTTTGGGGATATAATTGTAGTTTTTATCGGAAGAATCTCCTACAACTATTACCTCTCCAAATTGTTTTGCTTCAGTAATTGATTTTTTTGCCCATACACCAGTATTTGTATAAGCTGCTTTTCCATCTTTTTCTTTCATTAGATTAAGAGGAACCATTAAAAACTCCAAACTAGCTCCACCTTGAAGGAAAAGTACAGAATATCCGTTTGGTAGTTCTAGTAATTCTTTTACAAGATTTCTTGCTTGTTCCATTACCTCTACAAAAGGTTTACTCCTGTGAGAAATTTCAATTAAAGATAAGTTGTCGTTATTAAAGTTAATTACTGCTTCTGATGCCTTTTGTATTACATCTTGTGGTAAAATACAAGGTCCTGCTGAGAAGTTATGTTTTTTCATTATTACTTTACTCTTTCAATATAAGATCCTTTTTCAGTATCTATTTTAATTCTATCACCTTCGTTAATAAATAAAGGGACTTGAATATCCGCTCCAGTTTCTGTTTTTGCTGGTTTAAAAGTATTAGTAGCTGTGTTTCCTTTCACTCCTGGTTCAGTAAATGAAATCTCCAGAAGTACATGAGAAGGTACTTGTGATGAAAGAGGGATGCCTTCATCTGCATGAAAAAGAACTTCTACATTATCACCTTCTTTCAGGAATTGGACATTATCAATAGAATCTTTTTGCATAATTATTTGTTCGTAATCATCATTATTCATTAGATGATAATCATTTCCATTTGCATATAGAAACTGATATTTCCTGTTTTCAATTCTGATTACATCAATTTTTACTCCAGATGTAAATGTATTTTCTAATAATCTTCCAGTATTTAGGTTCCTGATTTTTGTTCGTACAAATGCAGGTCCTTTTCCTGGTTTAACATGAAGAAAAGATTCAATCTTCCAAGGATCTCCATTATAATTAAAACATAATCCGTTTCTGAAATCTGCTGTAGTAGCCATATTTAATTTTGTTTATATCCTTTCATTATCCCCCTTCCTGAATTCCTTACAAATGAAGTTATTGTGTCTCTTTCTGGAGATGATTTTAGTTCTGTTTCTATTTTTATTATAGCCTGAGAAGTGTTGTTATTTTTTTGAAATAAGATTCTGTAAATGTCCTGTATTTCAGTAATTTTTTCTTCTGTAAATCCTCTTCTTCTTAATCCGATAGAATTGATTCCTATAAAAGAAAGCGGCTCTCTAGCAGCTTTTACATAGGGAGGGATATCTTTTCTAACTAAAGATCCACCAGAAATCATAGAGTGTTTTCCAATAGTAACAAATTGATGTACTGCTGAATTTCCCCCTAATATTGCGTGATCTCCAATAGTTACATGACCCCCAAGAGCTACTCCATTTACAATGACACAATTATTTCCAATTATGCAATCATGAGCGATATGAGAATAAGCCATTAATAAACAATTTTCTCCAATAATAGTTTTTCCTGTTACTGAAGTTCCTCTATTAACCGTAGCGCACTCTCTTATTGTAGTATTGTTTCTAATCTCTACAATTGAATCTTCTTCATTAAACTTTAAATCTTGGGGAATAGCTGAAATAACAGCACCTGGAAAAATTCTGCAATTTTCCCCAATTCTGGCGCCCTCCATGATAGTTGCATTTGAACCTATCCAAGTCCCTTTGCCGATAATTACGTTGTTTTCTATTGTAACAAAAGGATCTATTACAACACTCTTGTCAATTTTTGACCCCGGATGTACATATGCTAATGGTTGATGCATTATTTATGTTCTATTTTCGCTAAAAGGTCTGCTTCTACAACAACTTTTCCATTTACAAATCCTGTGCCATGCATATGGCATAACCCTCTTCTGATTGGTGATATTAACTCTAATCTAAAAATAATAGTATCTCCTGGAATAACTTTTTGTTTAAACTTAGCGTTGTCAATTTTCATGAAGTAAGTAAGGTAATTTTCAGGGTCTTCTACTGTACTTAAGATTAACACCCCTCCAACCTGAGCCATAGTTTCTAGTTGTAATACTCCAGGCATTACTGGAGAACCTGGAAAGTGTCCTTTAAAGTAGTCTTCTTCCTTCTTAACAAATTTTGTTCCAACAATAAAGTCATTTCCTAAATCACGAACCTCATCGATAAATAAAAATGGATCTCTATGAGGTAAAATTTCTTTTATTTGTTCTTTGTTGTAAATTGGTTTTTCGTCAAAATTAACGATTGGTGCTATAGTTTTCATATCCTTTATTATTATATCTTTTAACTTCTTTGCAAAACTAGTATTATGAGTATGTCCTGGTTTTTTGGCTGTTATTTTCCCTTTTATGCTAAAACCAACTAGCGATAAATCTCCAATAACATCTAATAATTTATGTCTGGATGCTTCATTTTTATATCTTAATTCTAAATTATCCAGTATTCCTTCTTCACTTACTTTAATTGTATCTTTCCCAAATTGTTTTGCTAAATTAGAAATATTTGAGTTATTTATATCATTTTCCACAACAACAATTGCATTATTAATATCCCCTCCTTTAATAAGGTTTTTATCTAATAATTGTTCTAGATCATGAAGAAAACAAAATGTTCTGGATGAAGCAATTTCTTTACTAAAATCTGAAATGTTGTTTAAGGTAGAATTCTGAACTCCAAGAGTTTTAGAATTATAGTCAATTGTAACATCTAATTGAAAATTTTCTGAAGGCATTGCAATTATCTCGCTCCCGGTCTCCTTGTCGAAATATCTTATCTCTTTATTTATTTTGTATATTTTTTTGTATGAGTTTTGCTCAACTAAGCCAACTGCTGATATCTTCTCTGAGAATTCTTTAGCGCTACCATCTAAAATAGGAATCTCTTCATTGTCAATTTCAATTATCAGGTTGTCAATATTGTTTCCTGAAACAGCTGATAAAATATGTTCTACTGTTTTTACATGAATATCTTTAATCGCTAAGTTAGTACTTCTGTTAGTAGAAACAACAAAATCAATATCTGCTTTTATTTCAAAATTATTTTTATCTGTTCGGATAAAAACAATTCCTTTGTTCTCTTGTGCAGGAAGTAGAGTCATATTGGTAAAAGACCCGGTGTGTATGCCTTTCCCAGAAAACTGAATAGATTTTTTTATTGTTTTTTGTTTCTCCATCATTATTGAAGTTGTTTTTCAATTTTTTGAAGAGTTTCATACATTTTTGGCAACCTTTTAAAAATGATGTATGATCGTAAGAAGTCTTTTTGGTCGAATGCATATGGACCTTGAATTGTTTTTCCGTCTTTTATATTTGAGGCAACTCCAGTATGTCCTGCTACTCTTACATTGTCACCAATTTTAAGGTGTCCAGCAATTGCGGTAGAACCTCCAATCATGCAGTTCTTTCCTATCTTAGTGCTCCCTGCAACTGCTGTCAGTCCAGCAATTACAGTATTTTCTCCAACTTCAACATTATGTCCTATTTGTATCTGATTATCAAGTTTTACTCCTTTATTGATAATTGTAGAACCTAAAGTAGCTCTGTCAATTGTTGTGTTTGCTCCAATCTCAACAAAATCATGAGTGATAACATTTCCAATTTGTTGTATTTTTTTATAGTCACCTTCAGTGTTATTAGCAAAACCAAAACCATCAGAACCAATAATTGCTCCTGCATGAATAATATTTTCCTCTCCAATTGCACAATTATTGTAAATTTTTACTCCAGAAAACAGTGTCGTATTGTTTTTTATAATCACATTATCTCCAATAAAACAATGAGGATGAATCTGTACATTATTCCCAATTATCACATTCTCTCCAATAAGAACAAATGGAGCTATATAACAATCTTTCCCAATTTCTGCAGAATCAGATATGTGAGATTTTTCTGAAATTCCAGATTTCTTAGAAGAAGTTTTATTATATATATTCAGTAATTGTGAGAAAGCTAAGTAGGAGTTTTCTACTCTTATTAAAGTAGAATCTACCTTTTCTTCAAGTTGTAAAGTGTTATTTACAATAATAATGGACGCTTTACATGAATAAAGATAAGAATTGTATTTTGAATTAGAAAGAAAACATAAATCTCCATCTTTTCCTTCTTCTATCTTTGAAACAGAACTAATTATTGCAGTTTCATCACCTTCAACAGTTCCTCCAAGAATATTTGATATTTCTTTAGCAGTGTAGTTCATGTTTGCAAATTTAATAAATTCTTAGATTTTGGGATAACAAAGAAAATATTTGTTTACAGTTTTGCTAAGTGCGTCAATATTAAACTGGTCAGAAGCGTCAGTAATATCCTTTATTTCTCCATTTTTCATTAGAATATTTATGTGAGTTTTATGGTATTGATATGCGTTATTACTTACCTTTCCTGTAAAAACTAAATAGTTTGTATCCTCAATAGATATATTGTGTTTTTCCGAAACTTTTTGTTTTAGTTCGTTAATTTTATCTTCTGAAAATTTTTCGTTCTGAGTTTTTATTTTTAATGGTTTTCTATTTAATATTCTATCAGAAAGTGAAGAAAGAATAAAATCATCATGATTAGACCATTCTTTAATACAGGAATAAATATCATGATCGTCTAGTTTTGAGAAGATCTCTAAAATAACATCATTTTTTTTAAAATGATCTATTGTGTAATTATTTTTCAAGAAGATCTTTAGTGATGAAGAGCTGAAAACATCCTCTCCATTTTGAATTAGTTGTTTTGCTCTTTTCAGAATTTTAATTAAAGTGTTTTCTGCAGAAACCACTGTTTTATGCAAATAAACTTGCCAATACATGAATCTCCTGGCAATGAGAAATTTTTCAATTGAATAGATTCCTTTTTCCTCAATTACAAGATGATCATTTACTACATCTAACATATTGATTATTCTTTCTGTTCCGATATTACCTTCTGTAACTCCAGTAAAAAAACTATCTCTTTTTAGATAATCTAACCTATCCATATCTAGTTGAGAGGATACTAACTGGTGCAAGAATTTTTTTGAATGTTTATTATTAAAAATCTGAATAGCTAAACTTAGTTTTCCATCAAATTCGTTATTGAGTTTTTCCATAAATAATTTAGACAAATCTTCATGAGATATATTATTTGCTATACTATTTTCTAATGCGTGAGAAAAAGGTCCATGACCAATATCGTGTAAAAGAATGGCAATCTTTAACGCTTCTTCTTCTTCAAAACTAATCTCATGTCCTTTATTTCTGATCTGAAGAATTGCTTTTTCCATCAAAAACATACATCCTAAAGCATGATGAAAACGAGTGTGATACGCTCCTGGATAAACTAAATAAGATAGTCCTAATTGTGTAATTCTTCTTAATCTTTGAAAAAACGGATGTTCAATTAAGTCAAAAACAATTCCTCTTTCTAAGGTAATAAAACCATAAATTGGATCGTTAACAATCTTATTCTTTTTTGTTTCTTGCATTATAGGGCAAATAACGGATAATTTTTTGATTTTTGTAAAACTAAATATATAAAAGATGATATCAATACTTTGGATAGATGATGAAATTGAATTACTAAAACCTCACATCATATTTTTAGAAGAAAAAGGTTATGAAATTACTCCAGTAAATAGTGGGAATGAGGCTCTAGAATTTTTAGAAAAGAAGGATTTTGAACTAGTTTTTCTAGATGAAAACATGCCTGGACTTTCAGGATTAGAAACATTATCTTTAATAAAAAAGAAACAAGCAAATCTTTCTGTAATAATGATTACAAAAAATGAAGAGGAAAGTATTATGGAAGAGGCAATTGGCTCAAAAATTTCAGATTATTTGATAAAACCTGTAAATCCAAATCAGATTTTACTTTCCATAAAAAAGAATATAGATACAAGTAGATTGGTAGACGAAAAAACAACTCGTGATTATCAGATGGAATTTAGGAATATTAGTTTGTCTTTATCTTCACATTTAAATAAACATGAATGGAGAGAGATATTTAAGAAAATAACATATTGGGAGTTGGAATTAGAAAAATCAGGAGATAAGAGTATGGAAGATATTTTGTCCATGCAGAAAACAGAAGCAAACACTCAGTTTTTTAAGTTTATAAAGAATAATTATAAAAATTGGATAAATGGTGAGAATTCACCTTTGCTGTCTCATAATCTTGTAAGAAAAAAGGTAATACCTTTAATGGAAGATAGAATTCCAACTTATCTAATTATAATTGATAATTTGAGGTACGATCAATGGAAAATTATAGAACCAATAATTATTAAAGATTTTGATGTTGTAAAAGACGAGATGTATTATAGTATTCTACCAACTTCAACTCAATATTCTAGAAATACAATTTTTGCTGGATTATTACCATCTGAAATTCAAAAAAAGTTTCCTGATAAATGGAAGAATGATGAGGATGAGGGAGGTAAAAACATGTTTGAAGAAGATTTCTTCTCAGATCAGCTACAAAGGTTAGGAAAAGGAGATGCAAAACATTCGTACACTAAAATTACAAATATTGATTTTGGAAGGAAAGTTGTAAATAGAATTCCGAATATGAAATCTAATGATATCAATGTGATTGTCTATAATTTCGTAGACATGCTCTCTCATGCCAGAACAGATATGAAAGTAATAAAAGAACTTGCTGATGACGATGCTGCATATCGTTCGTTAACTGCTTCTTGGTTCGAACATTCTCCATTACTAGATATAATGAAACAAATTGCAAAACAAAATGCGAAAGTTGTTATTACTACCGATCATGGTACAATAAATGTAAATAAAGCATCAAAAGTTATTGGAGACAGAAATGTAAATTCAAATTTAAGGTACAAACAAGGTAAAAATCTGAGTTATAAGGAAGGTGATGTTTTGACTATAAATAGACCAGAAGAATATTTTTTACCCAAACAAAATGTAAGTTCAAAATATATTTTCGCAAAAGAGGATATGTATTTTGTGTATCAGAATAATTATAACCAGTTTGTGAATTTGTATAAAAACACTTATCAACATGGAGGAATTTCTTTAGAAGAAATGTTAATTCCGGTAGTAACTCTAAAAACGAAACAGAAATAATGAAAATTGTTGTAAATTGCGTTTCGGAATTAGAACTTGCAGCTACTTCTTTATTAGAGTTAATAAACGATAACAACATTATCTGTTTTCATGGAGAAATGGGTGTCGGTAAAACAACTTTTATTAAAGAAATTTGTAAAAAGTTAGGAGTTGAAGATGTAGTTAGTAGTCCTACTTTTTCTATAATAAATGAGTATCTGACTGAAAATAATGAGTCCGTTTATCATTTTGATTTTTATAGAATAGAAAAAGAAGAAGAAGCATTTGATATTGGGTATGAAGAATATTTTTATCAAGGTAATTTATGCTTGATTGAATGGCCTGAAAAAATATCTTCGATAATTCCTGAAAATATTATAAAAGTTCAGATCACAAGAAGTGATGAACAAAGAATAATTGAAATTATTTAATCATGAAAAAAGAAAATGTTTATGGTAGTTTAGGTATTCTTCCAAAAGAGGAAATGATAGAAGCAAAACAAAACTTTCAGAAGTTAACAATTGGTCTTCCGAAAGAAACTTCATTCCAAGAGAACAGAATCTCTCTATCACCAGATTCGGTATCATTATTAACTCATAATGGGCATAAAATTATTATTGAAAATAATGCAGGGGAAGGAGCTAATTTCTCCGATAAAGAATATTCTGATGCAGGAGCAGAAATTGTTTTCTCGAAAGAAGAAATATATGAGTCGGATGTAATTGTGAAAATAGAGCCTCCTACAAAACAAGAATTAAAATTATTAAAAAAAGGACAACAACTAATTTCCGCAATTCAGTTACAGACTAGAGATAAAGACTATTTTAATGAACTAATAAAGAAAGATATTACATCAGTTGCAATAGAACATATTATGGACAAAGAAGGAAAATTACCTATACTTAGAAGTATGGGTGAAATAGCAGGAAATACGTCTATATTAATTGCGTCAGAGTATCTGAGCAATGTAAATTTAGGTAAAGGATTAATGTTGGGAGGTATAGCGGGGCTTTCTCCTACAGATGTTGTAATTATTGGATCTGGAACTGTAGGTGAGTATGCTTGTAGAACAGCACTAGGATTGGGTTGTAATGTCAAAGTTTTTGATTCCTCTTTATCTAGATTAAGACGATTACATCAGCATACTCAAAGAAATGTAAGTACCTCACTGATACAACCAAAAAGTTTAAGAAAAGCACTAAAAAGAGCAGATGTTGTAATAGGAGCTTTACGTTCTGGAGATGGGAGAACTCCGTGTGTTGTAAGCGAAACAATGGTAAAAGACATGAAAGAAGGTTCGGTTATTGTTGATGTTAGTATAGATCATGGTGGTTGTTTTGAAACTTCTGAAGTAACTACACATAAAAAACCAATTTTTAATAAGCACGGAATAGTTCATTATTGTGTTCCAAATATAGCTTCAAGAGTTGCTCGTACTTCTTCTTTTGCTATTTGTAATGTTATTTCTCAGGTTTTATTAAAGATGGGGGAAGAAGGAGGTATTAAAAATTTTATGAAAAAAGATGAAGGAATCAGAAATGGAGTGTACACTTTTAAAGGTATGATGACAAATAAAACGTTGAGTAAGATGTTTGATTTTCCGTACAAAGATTTAGATTTAATAATTACAGCTATATAAAATATGTTAAGAAGATTGATGTTTTTTGGAGTGGGAGCTCTTATCAGTATAATTGTTCTTTCTATTGGAGATAATAGAGTGAAGGATACTTTCGTTGCCTATATTAATTATTTTAATCCAGAGAAAAGAGTGATTAATCAATTTTTATTTGCAGATCATAAGATTTATCTAGATTCTAATTCTAATAGATCTGAAATAGATCTTTTTCTTAATAAGGCTTGGGTTAATAATGAGATGACAGATACAGATTCCTATCCACAGGTGTATGTATTAGATAATGTTGTAATTAGTCAAAATCAAAGATTATATTGTCGTTATTATGATATGGAGAAACGAGATGAAACTATATTTGACCCTACAAAAGAAGATTCAGTAACTTCATTAAAGAGATTTTCAATAGTTGAGTTTGTAAAACTTGAGAAAGATATTCCTATCTCATCAAGATCCTATAAAAGTTATTTTTATCTCACAGGTATTTTTTTGTTGATTATGATTCCAGTAATTTTTTTCTGCAGAAGATTAATAAGAAGAATAGGATTAAAAGATGAGTAAAATTAAATCCACCAAAACGGTTGATTTTTTTACTTTAGCAGTTGTAAAATAATATAAAATTAATGTTTGAGAATTTATCAGATAAGTTAGAGAAAGCATTTAAGACCTTAAAGGGTAAAGGAAGTATCTCTGAAATAAACGTGGCTCAGACCATGAAAGAAATCCGTAAAGCTTTAATAAAAGCGGATGTGGATTATAAAACTGCAAAATCATTTACCGAAAATGTAAGACAAAAAGCCTTAGGACAACAAGTGCTTAATGCAGTTGAGCCAGGTCAGCTTCTTACAAAAATAATGAAGGATGAACTTACCGAATTAATGGGTAGTACACATTCTGAAATTGATGTAAAAGGTAGCCCGGCAGTAATTTTAATTGCAGGTTTACAAGGTTCTGGTAAAACAACTTTTTCTGGTAAATTATCTCTGCTTGTAAAGAGTAAAATGAACAAAAGACCATTACTTGTTGCATGTGATGTTTATCGTCCAGCAGCAATCAATCAAATAGAAGTTTTAGGAGAACAAGTTGGTGTTGAGGTGTATAAGGAAGTGGAAAATAAGAATCCAGTAGAAATTGCAAAAAATGCGGTGAAACACGCTAAAACAAATGGTCATAATTTAGTAATTATTGATACTGCAGGTAGGTTGGCAGTTGATGAGAAAATGATGGAAGAAATTGCAAATATTAAGAATGCGATTAATCCAAAAGAAATTTTATTTGTGGTAGATGCTATGACAGGACAAGATGCTGTTAATACTGCAAAATCCTTTAACGATAAACTAAATTTTGATGGAGTTGTACTTACTAAATTAGATGGTGATACTAGGGGTGGAGCAGCTCTTACTATTCGTTCTGTAGTAGATAAGCCAATTAAATTTATTGGTACTTCTGAAAAAATGGATGGGTTGGATGTGTTTCATCCAGAAAGAATGGCTTCGAGGATTTTAGGAATGGGAGATGTAATTTCTTTAGTTGAAAGAGCTCAGCAGCAATTTGATGAAGAAGAAGCTAGAAAGATGCAAAAGAAAATTGCAAAAAACACTTTTGGTTTTGATGATTTTATAAAGCAAATTCAGCAGATAAAGAAAATGGGTAATATGAAGGATCTGATGGGAATGATTCCAGGAATGGGAAAAGCTATGAAAGGAGTAGATGTTGATGATGATGCTTTTAAGGGTATTGAGTCAATTATTCACTCTATGACTCCTTTTGAAAGACAAAATCCATCCGTACTTAATGGAAGTAGGAAGAAAAGAATTGCATCAGGAAGTGGAACAACAGTTGTGGAAGTAAATCAATTGATAAAACAATTTTCTCAAATGGGAAAAATGATGAAGATGATGCAGGGTGGAGGGGGAAAACAAATGATGCAACAAATGATGAAAGGCAAGGGTAGTATGCCTGGAATGTGATAAAAGAAATATGATAATTTTAGACGGAAAAAAAACATCAAACGATATAAAAGAAGAAATAGCAGTTCAGGTAAAATCAATTGTTTCTTCATCAGGTAGAGTCCCTCATTTGTCAGCAATTTTAGTAGGAAATGACGGAGCAAGCGAAACTTATATTGCTGCAAAAGTTAAGGCGTGTCAGAAAATTGGTTTTAAATCTACTCTAATTCGATTAGATGAAAGTGTTTCTGAAGAAGAATTGCTTAATGAAGTTGAAAAAGTTAACAAGAATTCTGATATTGACGGATTGATTGTTCAACTTCCTTTACCAAAACATATTAACGAAATGAAGGTGACTGAAGCAATTGATCCTAAAAAAGATGTAGATGGATTTCATCCTTCAAATATTGGTAGAATGGCTTTAAATATCCCTGCTTTTCTCCCTGCTACTCCTTCAGGTATTTTAGAGCTTTTGGAAAGATATAGTGTAGAAACTTCCGGAAAACATTGTGTAGTAATTGGTAGAAGTCATATTGTAGGCTCTCCAATGAGTATTTTAATGGCTCGGAATAATAACCCTGGAAATTGTACTGTTACACTTACTCATAGTAGAACAAGCAACTTAAAAGAAATTACTAAAACAGCTGATATTTTAATTGTAGCTTTGGGTAAAGCAGAATTTGTAACCTCTGATATGATAAAAGAGGGAGTTTGTATTATAGATGTTGGTATTACTAGGGTAAAGTCGAATAAAACTAAAAGTGGTTGGAAGTTGTTAGGAGATGTAAATTTTGAGGATGTAAAAGGCAAATGCTCTTTTATTACACCAGTTCCTGGTGGAGTTGGTCCTATGACAATTGCCATGCTTTTACAGAACACACTTTTGTCTTCAAAAAAAGAATTTTCTTCATAAAATACTGATTAATTATATTTTACTATATTTGCAGACGAAAATTGGGGTTGTTCCCAATACATTAACAAATATAAATTTAAAATAAACAATTATGGAAGGTACAGTAAAATGGTTCAACGCTACAAAAGGTTACGGATTCATCACAGGTGAAGACGGAACAGATTATTTCGCTCATTTTGGAGAAATCGAAATGGATGGATTCAAAAAATTAGAGGAAAATCAATCAGTTACTTTTGAAGTAGGTGAAGGCGAAAAAGGACCAGTTGCTAAAAATATTAAAGCTGCTTAATTCAGATATAATATAATTTAACAATGAACAAAATTAAAACGGACTCTCGAGTCCGTTTTTTTTATGCTGTTATTTTTCCGTTTATTATCACTTTGTTAATTAGATTTTCTCCAAAACTATAAGATAAGTAGGAGTAAGAAGGAATCTCCTTGGTAATAAATAGATTTGCTTTTTTACCAACACAGATACTTCCTAGTTCTTTTTCTACTCCCATAGCATAAGCAGTATTTATAGTAGTTGCATTTATTACTTGTTCTGGGGTCATTTTCATTTGTGTACATCCTAATGAAGCTACAAGATTCATATTTCCACTTGGGGAAGAACCAGGATTGTAGTCAGTTGCAAGTGCAACAGGAAGTCCTCTTTCTATCATTTTTGTTGCGGGTCCGTAGGGGATTCCTAAGAAGAAAGAACAGGAAGGTAAAATGGTTGGCATGCATTCCGAATTTTCTAGAGAAATAAAATCTTCTTCCTTCATTTCTTCTAAATGATCTACAGATAAAGCTCCTAATTTTACAGACGCTTCAACTCCTCCAATAGAATTGAATTGGTTTACATGGGTTTTTGATTGTATTCCATATTTTTTTGCTGCTTTTAGTAATCTTGTAGTGTCTTCAACCGAGAAGTATCCTTTTTCGCAAAAAATATCTACATAATTTGCCAGATTCTCTTTTGCAACTATTGGTAACATCTCATTTATTACCAAATCCATATATCCATCTTTATTATCCTTAAATTCTTTTGGTAAGGCGTGAGCAGCTAAAAAAGTAGCTTTTATTGTTATTTCCGAATTCTCTTTTAATCTTTTTATTACACGGAGTATTTTAAGTTCTGCATCTAGGGTTAGTCCGTAACCGCTTTTTATTTCAATAGCTCCAGTTCCCATTTTTATCAGATTATTTAATCTTTCTATAGAAATGTTGTAAAGCTGATCTTCAGAGGTGTTTTGAAGTTTTTCTGCAGAGTTTAGTATTCCACCTCCTCTTTGAGCTATTTCTTCATACGAAAGTCCATTTATCCGGTCTACAAATTCATCTTCTCTACTTGATGCAAAAACTAAATGTGTGTGGGAGTCGCAATAAGTAGGAAATACCATTCCTCCTTCGGCATCTATTATTTCAATATTGTTCCAATCCTCAATTCCTTTCCAATCATCCATACTTCCAAATGAAGTAATAATACCATCTTCAATTTCTACAAATGCATTTTTTATGGTAGAAATTTGGGACATTTCTTTTCCTGCTACCCATTTTCTGGCAGTTTGTTCCGTCTGAATTAGTTCCGAAATATTTTTTATTACCGTTTTCATATAAATTATTATTGTGCGAAATTACAAAATTCAGCTCAATCTTTATTCATATATTTGCCTTATGGGAAATTCTTCTGGAAAAATCTTTAGATTAACTACTTTTGGAGAGTCGCACGGAGTTGCAATTGGAGGTGTTATTGATGGCTGTCCCGCTGGAATGAAGATTGATTTTGAGAAAATTCAGCATCAATTAGATAGAAGAAAAGCAGGGCAATCTAAGATTACGACTCAGAGGAAAGAATCGGATAAAGTTGAAGTTTTATCTGGTATATTTGAAGGTAAAACAACTGGAACTCCTATAGGATTTATCATGAAAAATGAGGATGCAAAAAGTAAGGACTATTCTCATATAAAAGATACTTTTCGTCCCTCTCATGCTGATTTTACTTATCAGAAAAAATATGGGATTAGAGATTATAGAGGAGGAGGTAGGTCATCAGCAAGGGAAACTGCAAATTGGGTAGTAGCTGGATCTATTGCTCAGCAGATTTTATCAACGAAAGGAGTAGAGATAAAAGCGTATGTAAGTGCAGTGGGCAGTGTAAAACTAAATAAGTGCTATAAAGAAATGGATCTTTCTAATATAGATGGTAATATTGTAAGATGTCCTGATTCTGAATATACAGAAAAAATGATTTTTGAGATAGTTAAGGTAAAGAAGGAAGGTGATACTATTGGAGGTGAAATTACTGTAATTGCTAGTGGAGTTCCTGTAGGGTGGGGAGAACCTATATTTGACAAGCTACATGCCGATATTGGGAAAGCAATGCTCAGTATTAACTCGGTACATGGATTTAAATATGGCTTTGGTGGAGTAGATATTTCCGAGAGTAAAGGGAGTGAGGTAAATGATATTATTATAGATAAGGAAGGGACTACTAAAACTAACTACTCTGGTGGTATACAAGGTGGGGTAAGTAACGGAAATGATATTTATGCGGAAGTGTTTTTTAAACCAGTGGCTACTATTATGCAAAAACAAAATTCAATAGATACAGAAGGAAATAAGAAAGAAGTAGAAGGAAAGGGAAGACATGATGCTTGTGTAGTGCCAAGGGCGGTAGCTATTGTAGAAAGTATGATGGCACTTACCTTAGTAGACCATTATTTGATAAATAGAACAAATAAATTATGAAAAAAATACCTTTACACTGGAAAATAATAATCGGAATGGTTTTAGGTGTAGTTTACGGCCTAATTGCTAATAAATTAGGTTGGGTAGATTTTACCAATGATTGGATAAAACCATGGGGTAAAATTTTTGTAAATCTTTTAAAGTTAATTGCAGTGCCTTTAGTATTTGCATCTCTTATAAAAGGAGTTGCGTCTCTTTCAGATATCTCAAAACTTAGTAGGATAGGAGGGAAAACCATTGCTATTTATTTAGTTTCTACAGTAATAGCGGTTACTATTGGTCTTCTACTAGTGAATACCGTAAAACCAGGAGAGGGTTTTGATAAAGATTCTATCTCGAAAACAGAGCAGATACAAGAAGGTGCTAACAAAAAAATAAAAGCAGCTGAAAACGTAAAAGATGGAGGTCCTCTTCAGTTTCTGGTAGATATTGTTCCTACTAATATATTTGATGCAGCATCTAACAACCGAAATATGTTACAGGTTATCTTTTTTGCCATCCTTTTTGGTATTGCCTTAGTAATGCTTCCTAATGAGAAAACAACCTATGTAAAAGGATTCTTTGATGGAATAAATGATATTATTCTCCAGATTGTAGATATAATAATGATGACGGCGCCTTATGGTGTATTTGCACTTTTAGGTGGTCTGGTAGTAGATTTTGGAGCAAGTGCAGAATTATTTATAGCGCTTGCAAAATATTCTGTAACAGTTATCGTTGGATTGCTACTTATGATCTTAGTAGTTTATCCACTTATTTTTAGAATATTTACTAAAATGAAGTATAAAGATTTCTTTAAAGGAATAATGCCAGCTCAGATGCTTGCATTTTCTACTTCATCCTCTGCTGCTACACTTCCTGTAACTATGGAAAGGTGTGAAGATCATTTAGGTGTTTCTGAGGAAGTGTCTTCTTTTGTGCTGCCACTTGGAGCTACAATAAATATGGATGGAACCTCACTTTATCAGGCGGTAGCAGCTGTATTTATAGCGCAAGCTTACGGGATGGATTTAGATATGGGTCAGCAGCTTACAATTGTGCTTACTGCCACTTTAGCATCTATAGGAGCTGCAGCCGTTCCTGGGGCTGGAATGGTGATGCTGGTTATTGTATTAGGAGCTATTGGAGTTCCAACCGAAGGATTAGCGCTTATTTTTGGTGTAGATAGGTTATTAGATATGATGAGAACAGTAGTAAATGTAACTGGAGATGCAACTGTAGCAACTGTTGTTGCTTCTACTGAAGGTCAGTTAAGAGAGGTTACAGAGGAAGAATTAATGAGTTAATGAATAGACTCTTTTTCATATTATTTTCATTTTTTATTATTGGATCTTCTGCTCAGGACTGTTATGTTCAGAAGAAGAAGTCGGTAAAAACGATGAAAAAACTAAATCATAATTTACCTCATTATTCTTTTAGGGAGGTAAAGGATCTATTATCTGAGATTGAAACAGATGGAGAGTTTGCGGAAGTTTACGATATGTATTCTCTTATTTACTGGCTTAAAGAGGATGTTATTCAGTCAAAATTTTATGCTCAGAAAACCTTAAAACTTTGTCCTGACAAGTTCTCTACTTCAAATTATATTCTAGGTATTTTAAATTTTAAGGCCAGAAATTACCAATCTTCTGTAGATTTTTTGCAAAAGTCTATTAGTATTGGATTAAAATACAGATTTAAAGAAAATGCTAATGCAACTTTAGAAAGCGCAATCGTTTTATCTCAAATAATGAATGATACTGTTCCGTATAATCCTGAGATTGTCGAAGGTATTTCTACTGAGGCGGATGAATACTTGCCATTGATATCTCCAGATCAAGAGATTGTTTTATATACCAGAAGAGGAATAAGTAACGAGTTTGGAGTGATAGATAAAAAATCAGAAGATTTTGTATTTTCTGAAGGTAGTTTAGAAGATAGTTTTAATGATGGAGAGGATATGCCCTTCCCTTTTAATCAGAATAATAATGAAGGAGGAGCAAGTATTACAATTGATAATAAAGTTTTGTTTTTTACCATATGCAGTAAATTCTCTTCTTCCTATAATAATTGCGATATCTATTATGTAGAAAAAGAAGATAGTTTATGGACAGATTTAAAGCCACTCCGATCTGTAAACAATCCTAAAAGTTGGGAGTCTCAACCTTCTGTTTCTGCAGATGGTAATTCTTTAATTTTCGCTTCTGACAGAAGAGGTGGTTATGGAGGTATTGATTTATATATTGTAAAAAAAGATGAATTTGGATATTGGGGAGTTCCACAAAATATGGGAGAAGTGATAAACTCAAATTTAAATGAAAAATCTCCATTTTTTCATATAGATGGAGAAACAATGTATTTTGCTTCTCAGCAATTCCCATCCTTAGGAGGGTATGATATTTTCATTTCTAAAAAAGGAGAGGATGGAGAATGGAAATCACCAAAAAACATTGGATTTCCTATAAATACAGTTCATGATGAGTTAGGAATGTTTGTTACAACTGATGGAGAAACAGCTTATTTTTGTTCTAATAAACTTGAAGGGATTGGTGGATGGGATTTGTATTCCTTTAATTTGCATGATAAGGCAAAGCCTAAAAGAGTATTGTTTTTAAAAGGAGATATTACTAATAGTGACGGAGTGATGGTGGATAGCGTTTCTTTAGAACTTAAAAACATAACAACTAATGAGGTGACTCAAATTTCTGTAAATGGAGGTAAGTATGTAAGTGCTATTGCACTGGAAGATTCAGATGATGTTTTGATAACTTTTAATAAAGAGGGGTATGCTTTTAATTCTCATTATATTTCATCTACAGATGAAGAGTTTTCTGGTCCTGCAAAAATGGATGTAAATATTGATAAGATTGAGAGTGGAAATACTTTTAAACTTAATAATATCTTTTTTGAAACGGATTCCTTTAATATAACTTCCTTAAGTACAAGATCTACTCTTATAGAATTCTCAAATTATCTGAAAAGGAATAAGAATTTAGAGTTGTTGATTTCCGGTCATACGGATAATGTTGGAAATAAAGATGATAATCAGATATTATCTGAGAATAGAGCTCAGTCCGTGTATAATTTCTTAGTAGAAAACGGAATTAGTGAAGATAGATTGACTTATAAAGGTTTTGGAGAGTCTGATCCTATTTCTGACAATTCTACTTCTGTAGGAAGGTCAAAAAACAGAAGGACAGAATGTACGATAATTAATAAATAAAAAAATCCCAACCTCTCGGATGGGATTTAATAATTTATTTGAATACTAATTATTTTTGTTCTTTAATTCTTGCAGATTTTCCAGTTAAGTTTCTTAAATAGAAAATTCTAGATCTTCTAACTTTACCTTTCTTGTTTATTTCAATTTTATCAATTAAAGGTGAGTTGACTGGGAAGATTCGTTCTACTCCGATACCAGAAGATATTTTTCTGATGGTGAAAGTTTCAGTTGCTCCAATTCCTCTTCTTTGTATTACATCTCCTTTAAAAAACTGAATTCTTTCTTTGTTTCCTTCTCTAATCTTGTAATAAACAGTTATAGTGTCTCCTGCCCCAAAGTTTGGAATATCATTTTTCGTATTAATTTCTTTAGAGATTTGTTCTGTTACGTTCATTTTCTTCTTAATTTATATATTTCAGAATGGTTTGCAATATTACTAATTATTTTTTATAATACTATAGAAAAAGAATGAGAAAAATATTTATTTTATTTCAATAAATCTGGACGGATTTTTTTTGTTCTTTCTAGAGATTTATCCTCTCTCCATTGTTCTATCAATTTCTGGTTTCCTGATAGAAGTATTTCAGGAACTTCCCATCCTTTGTAGTCTGATGGCCTAGTGTAAATAGGGTAAGAAAGCAGGTTATCTTGAAACGAATCAGAAAGAGCTGATGTTTCATCTGATATTACTCCAGGAATAAGTCTGATAATAGAGTCCGTGAGTACAGCAGCAGCTAATTCTCCTCCAGTCAGAACATAATCTCCTATAGAAATTTCCATTGTAATTAAATGATCTCGGATTCTCTGATCAATTCCTTTATAATGACCACAAAGAATCATTAGATTTTTTGAAGAAGATAATTTGTTAGATGTTCCTTGATTGAGAGTTGGAGCGTCTGGAGTTAGATATATTATTTCATCATACTTTCTTTCAGATTCTAATTTTGAGATACAATCGTCAATTGGCTGAATGTTCATTACCATTCCGGATCCTCCACCAAATTGATAGTCGTCTACGCTTTTTTGTTTGTTTTTTGAGTAGGATCGGAGATCGTGAATATTGATTTCTACTTTATTTTTTTCTTGAGCTATTTTTACTATTGAGTGAGAAAAAGGGCCTTTAAAAAAGTCAGGAAATATGGTGATTATATCTATTCTCATTTTGCTAAAATACAAAACTTAATTTTAATAAAAACCATTAATAATTACTCAAAAATACATACTGACAAAATGTCAAAACAAAAATATAAACCACAATAACTCAGTAACATACAGTTTTTAAATGAATAGATTGTCTATATACGTAAATTGCAACTGAATTTATAGTGTAATTTAAAATATTTCAAATATTTGATTAAGAAAATGACTAGTTTTTTTGTGACTTATTTTCTTTGTTTACATACTTTCACTATATAAATTTATTAGCCATTACTATAAAATATATATTATGATAAGTAATAAAATAGTAATGCGATTTTTCCAGTCAATAAAGTAATTTTAATACATTGTATTGGTATATATTAAACTTTCATGATTCCAATATTAATTATACACTATAAAAAAAAGTGTTCTTTTACAGAGAACACTTTTAAGATATAATTAAGTAAGTATCTAGTAGATGTTTACTTTAGTTGTTGATTTGTTATTCAGAACATCAGATAGTTCAATAATATAGATCCCATCAGATAAATTTGAAGTAGAGATTATTTTTGAATCAGAATTTATAGATTTTACAAGCTGACCATTTATATTATAAATAGTAATGAACTCAATTGTGTTCGTAGCATCAATATTGATTTTTCCATCTGAATAAAATACAGAGAAATATTGTTCTTTCTCCTGAATAGAAGTAACATTACAAGCACTTAGACAAGCAGCTTGAGTCAGATATTGTCCGTTCCCTGTTCCAGGATCAGAACAATTACCTTGTCCATCACAGTCCCAACTTGTAGTAACCTGTTGTTCAGTTGCAGTATAAACATTAGTATATATTTGATCTCCGCTATTATCCCCATCTCCATTTGCAGTTATAGCACAAACATAAAAATCTACAGTACCAAAAGAACTAGCAAAACCTGGAGCTGTCCAATCTACTTCCCAAGTTCCTCCTAAAGTTCCTGACATTTTATGAGTTACTGCATTGTTTCCATTTATTAGTTTTGTCTCAGAAGCATTTGTTATTATAAAATTACCAGATTTTGACGATCCATTCTCGGCAGTAAGTTCAAACCCATAGGTTGAAAAAGATGGGTGAGAGGCTGTGACAGTAACAGTGTAAGTTTGTCCTGGAACGTATTCATTGTTTGGCATATTAGAAGTTATTACTACGCTACCTTGTCCATTATTTAATGTTGCATTATGGCATCCTGTACAATTACTGCCATCAATAGGAGAGTTTGTTTTTCCTCCAGGAGATCCATTCACTGTTCCTTTTGTTATTTCAGGATAAGTAAGTAATAGTAGACCTATGAGTATGCTTGTAGTAAATAGTAATGTTTTTTTCATATTAGTTTTAGTTTGTACAAATATACAAAATAAATTAACTCTTTAATTTTGGATCTAAAGCATCTCTAGAAGCTTCAGCAATCATATTGTAAATAGTAATGGTAATAAATATTGCAATTCCTGGAAAAATAATTAGCCACCATGCTTCTATATTACCCCTTCCTAGATTTAATAAAGACCCCCAAGTTACTACATCATCTGGAACTCCTATTCCTAGAAAAGAAAGACCACTTTCAATTAGAATCGCAGACGCAATACCAAAAGCAATACTTACAAACACTGGAGCTAGAGCATTTGGTAGAGCATGTTTGAAAATTGTTCTGACAGAAGAGAATCCTAGCGATTTTGAAGCTTGTACAAATTCTAATGATTTTATTCTTAAGAATTCAGCTCTTGTAAATCTAGCAATTCTAGTCCATCCTGTAATTCCGATAATAACCATAATAATAGTAAGACTTCTTTCCATTATCGCTGTAACTGTTATAATTAATAAAAGTCTAGGAATAGAGTTCAATATTTCAATTCCTCTAGAAACCATAGAGTCGATTGGTACATAAATGTCAGTTGATAACCATTTATTAGTAATTAATTTACTTAATAATCGGAATACATAAGTTATACCAAGTATGATAAGAATAGAAATTGAGAATTCTACCATTCCTTCTGATGTACTTTGAGAGAATCCATCTGATATTGTATATTTTCTCTGACCAAAACCATAAAAGAATCCAAAAAATAAACCTATTATTGTCATATAATATTTAATTCTCCTCATCTTTAAGTCTCTGTCTCCAAAGAATCCAGCAAAAGAACCGAGTATTATTCCAATAAATGAAGCAATTCCCATAGAAATCAACCCAACTTTTAAAGCAATTTGAGTTCCGTGTATTAAACCAGAAAGTAAATCAGCTCCTTTTCCATCAGTTCCTAAATGATGTCGAAACCTAGTTGGAGAATCTATTAATTCTCCTTTATGATTTGTGAATTCTTGTTTACCATTAGGAGATACATAATCATTATTTTCCTTATCAAGGAAGGAAGGAGAGTATGGAATTGGAGTATAAATAACGCTCTCTAAATCTAGTTTTCTCCAATCTGTAATATCAAATTGCAATTTTTCTATTTCTCCAGTTTGAGGATCCTTTATTTCAACTGTTGTTTTTTTGTCTTCAAAAGCAGGATACATTGTTACTCCTTTGTATACAGCATACAATGGTTGGTTATTTGCAATTAGTGGTGCGAATCTTGCAATAAGAATTAGAATTACTAATAGGTATAAACTAAATAATGCAATTTTATTTTTTCTAAATTGATTCCATGCGTATTTCTGAAAAGAGAAGTTGTTTTTATCCGCTCTTTTCTTCGATGCTTGATAGAAACCTATAATAGGCCCAATCAGCTCTCCGAATCCTGGCCACATAATCCAACCTAATATAAACCCAACAATTAGTTTCTTAATTAGTGAAGATCTAAAATAACCTTCTTCTTTACTCTTAATATTAGAGGCAATAAGTACAGAAAGACTTACAGATAAAATACAGTATATAGATATATAAATTACAGATGTTTCTCCAATATATATAATACTAAAAAATAGTGCGTATATTAAAGCTAAAATAGACGCTTTAATAATATCAGTTTTATTCTCTTTATTTATTATCATAGTTTTATTTATAAGAAATTCTTGGATCCACTACAGCGTAAAGCAAATCAGCAACTAAATAACCAATCATAGTTAGGAATCCAATTAGTGTAAAGAATGCAGTAATCATTGGGTAATCATAATTTAAAATTGCATTAAACATCTCTGTTCCCATTCCAGGTATAGAGAAGATTACTTCTATGATAATAGATCCCCCAACCGACATTGGAAAAATTGCTGCAAAAACAGTAATAATAGGTAATAATGAATTTCTAAGTGCATGTTTTAGAATTACTTTGTTTTCTGAAAGTCCTTTAGCTCTTGCAGTTCGTATATAATCTTGAGAGACAATTTCAATCATTCCTACCCTCATAATTCTACTTAAGAATGCGAAAGATCCATATGTATATGTAATTAGCGGTAGAACTAAATAGGGCATCTGATGTTGTATTCTTTCCCAATTAAAAATACTCCAATTAGGATTGTAGCTTATAGGATCTTTAATTCCTGATTCCGGAAACCACAATAGTGTATCAGGGTTTGCAAAAAATAATAATAGTACTGTACCAACAAAGAACGATGGTAAAGAATATAACATAAATAGGACTAAAGATATTCCTTTATCAATCTTTGAGTCTTTTTTGTAAGCAGAATAAATACCGATAGGGAGACTAATTAGATATGCAATTAGGATAGACAAAAGAGAGAGAGTAAATGAGATACCTACTTTTTCCCATATTTTATCCTTAATTGGCTGTGAGTCTTTATAAGAAACTCCAAAATCACCTCTGATAATTCCTTTTCTCTTCGTTTTCTTACTATGAAATAAGTCTCCGAATACCCACCAATGATATTGAGAATTTATTCCGTACCAATTTATCGAAGGGATGTATGTTTTCCATCTTGTTGATTTTTTTGATAAACTTTTTCTTTTCTTTACAACTAGTTTGTATGGTGAAATTAATTCAGGGAAATACGTTCTTTTTGAGATTAATTTTTCAAGAATTTCATACTTTCCATCTACAAGTTCTTTTTTATTTTCTTCTAATAATCCTACAATGTTAAATCCAATTTGATTTAGTTCCTCATTAACCTTGTTTTTATCTAATGTTGTATCTTCTTTACACATTGATTCTATATCAATATTCTGCTGTTCCTTTTGTAACTCTAATAAAGATTTGTAATATTTGTCTACTTCTGACCAGTTTCCAAACTCATGTATTAAGGTTTCTAGATTTTCCCTCTGATCTCTATCTTGTACCTTGTAGAGTGTATCGCAAGAAGCCATATCAGAAACACTGAAATAAAATAAAGGTAAATCTAGTCCCCACTTTTTCCTTAGTTTTTGTTTGTCTTTTTTTGCTGTTCCAGATTGTTTTTCGGCTCCTCCTTCATTACCCGCTGCTTTGGTTAGCGACTCTACCGGGTCCCCAGGAGCATTTATACTTATAATAAATGCAATTAATGAAATTGCAATAATCATGGGTATAAATGCTAATAGTCTTTTTAAGGTGTATTTTAACATGTTTTTACTTTTCTCCAGTTGTTGGAACTAGATTCTTATTATTTATTTTTAGGTTATTTAGAATTACACCCGGACGTTCTGTATACATATTTCTGTTTTCAAATCGTTTGCTTATAGCAATTTTATTTTTAGATGCATACATAAACACATAAGGTTGTTCATCATAAATCTTTGCTTGTAACTTCCAAAGCGCTGCTTTGTGCTTTTCATATTCTAGAGAGCTATTAGCTTCCTGAATATAGGAGTCCGATTCTGCATCTCCAAAACCACAAAAATTAGAACCTTTTGTTACCCATGATGTTGTATGCCATAATTGCATAGGATTAGAATAGGAAGCAGAACCTCCCCATCCACCCATCATGGCGTCAAATTTATGTTCTTGTGCATTCTTGTAAAATAAAGTGAAATCCATTGGAGTTGGAATTGCATCTACTCCGGCTTTATACATACTTTCTTTAATCATAAGCACGATTTCTTTAGATATAGGTGAACTCATATAACTTAATTTAAACGACATTTGTAGTTTTTCTCCATCTACAATCTTATCTCTTATATTATCACCGTCTGTATCAATCCAACCTGATTTATCTAACATCTCTTTTGCTTTCTCTATGTCTAGTGGAATTAATTTTAATGTGTCATTGTAAGTTCTTTTTAGA
>Ga0208964_1000258_pt1 | contig 29915 bp, 23 predicted proteins | sample AOAMet1_08_M0_20_2_FD_188227 | JGI IMG/M metagenome (GOLD analysis project Ga0208964, IMG submission 188227) | Ammonia-oxidizing marine microbial communities from Monterey Bay, California, USA - CAN11_08_M0_20 (SPAdes) | ecosystem: Environmental > Aquatic > Marine > Intertidal zone | place... | reverse complement strand
ATGCAGCGGTCGAAATACAACCACAAGAATCGCCGAGAGGAACAGCGGGATTAGGAAGTGAGCCATGACCTCGTAAAACAGAAGGCCAACGATCGCAATCACACCGAGCAACAAGCCAAACGAAATGTACCTTGAGACATTGGATTCGGACCGTTCAGCCGATCCTACATTGGTCCGTTTATCAGTGTTTAATTTCGGTTTGGGACTCGCGGGGCTGGGCTTGCGTTTTCGTTTCTTTTTGCTCATCAGTAGTTTTCGAGTTGCGTGTGTATTTGCAGCGAGTGACCCATCATGTTGCCAATCGCAGATGTCTCAAAGCTCTGACGACAAGCAGTTTTCAAAAAACGTGTTGAAAGTTTAGCAGCATCATTTCTTAGTCGTTGGTTGCCCACTGCGTTGGTTGCCCACTGTTAACGCAAGCCAAAGGTTTCTCTATTGCCGTGAACCGGGAGTGATTTTTAATTCAATCCGTTTGCCGTTCCGGAGAACGGTGACGGATGTCTCTTCTCCGATTTTTATGGCATCGATAATCGCGGTATAGTCGTAGATGTTTTCAATGCTTTTGCCAGCAAGTTCAACAATAATGTCGCCGCCTTTGATTCCTGCTTTATCTGCTGGGGCACCTTTGGTTACATCTGAAAGTTTGACTCCGACGACGTCCTCGCCATAGGCAGGGACACTTCCAAGATAGGCGCGAAGCCCACCTTTGGGAGCGTCTTGTGATGCCGAAGATTGTTCGATGTAGTCGGGGGCTTGGTCGGTAGTCGCAAGTGATCTGGTGATGAGTCCCATCAGGCGAGCAATTCTTGCAGCGTCTGGGTAGTTAAGTTTTTCAGGTGTGTCGCGAGGCGTGTGGTAATCGGTGTGCGATCCTGTGAAGGCGGACAGGATAGGAATGCCACCGCGATAAAACGAACTGGCATCGGTGGGGAGGTCGGTTTCGTTACTGAGCGTAACGGGAAGTCCGACGACTGCATTCTTAGATTCGATGACCGAGGGCCAGAAACTACTGCTGCTGACGCCTTGAAGAACAAGCTGATCGGTTAGGCGACCAACCATGTCCATGTTGAGGGCAGCGATGATCCCCGTGCTTGGCCGTGAAGCTCCCGCTTTGGGATCTTTGTTTTTGAGGGTGACTTTTTTGGCTCCGAGACTTTTGACCATTTCGGAGAGTTCAGTAACGACTTTCGTCTTTGCTTCCGGATGAGCCTCGATTTGAATTTCAAAATCAGGATAGTTTTTGGCGATGAACTTTAAGGACTCACTGATTTCATCAGTTTTCGCGGTTTCTCCATTTAGCAAGATTGCACCATTAGCATCCACTCCGAGCACGAAGTCATGGGAGGCATCTTGAGTAGCAGGAGTTTCGGTCGGTTGGAGTGATTTGACATAATTGGCAGACCCATAAAGCCCGAGTTCTTCGCCGGACCAGCCAGCAAAAATTACGTCTCGTTTGAGTTCTAGTTTTCCAGCCCGTTGTTGGGAGACTAGGTACTCGGCAATTTCGAGCATTGCGGCAACACCCGAGGCATTGTCATCTGCGCCGAAGTGGATGTTGTTTTGCTCGTCTTGTTTCGCAAGGCTGCTGCCAGATTTGCCAGCGCCGAGATGGTCAATGTGTGCTCCTACGATTACCGCATCCTCGCTTGGAGTATCCCCGGCGAGGAGTCGGCCTACTACATTGCGTCCTTTGCCTGTGATTTTTTCGATATCGATCTCTGTTTTGAGCTTGCTGCCTTCGAGGTTGAAGCCCATTACCGGTGATCCGTCATCTAATCGGTTTTGGAGTTTTTGGATGTCTTTGCCAGCCGCTTCCAGGATTTTTTGCCCGACCTCATCTGTGACGCTGATCGCTGCAATACTGGATCCGCTGGGGGAGAAATCATTTCGCAGAGGGACCAATTGCTCGCGAACCTGTGAATTAGGGCCGCTGACAACGATCACACCTTTTGCGCCTTGCTGCCTGGCATGAAAAATCTTTTTGTGAAGTTCAGCGTGTGTTTTGAAAAATCGCCGCCGCTCAGGGGAGACATTTTCAGGTAGGAATCGGTAAACAAAAACCCATTTGTCCTTCACATCGAGGTGAACGTAGGAGTCGTATTCTTCTTCTTCGCCTTGTTGCGGGGCGACGATCCCGTAGCCAGCAAAGACGATTTCGGTGGGATCGATCTGGAGATTGCCAGAAAACGAGAGCGGTCTCCAGTCTTGATTGACTTTGAGTGATTCGGTGTTCTCGCCAAGGGTGAGTTCCAGTTGGTTTTTAGGCCCCATTTCGACGCCATTGGGAAAGTCGAACTTTTGAAACCAGGTGCCATTGTCACCGGCGGGTTTCAGTCCCAAGTGATCAAGATAGGCCGCGACGTATGCGGTTGCTTTGCGCTCGCCTGCTGAGCCAGTCATTCGGCCGCCCAGTTCCTTACGGCAGAGATAGTCGACATGCCGCATAATATCTCGTGGATCGAAGCCAGCACTCGCTTGTTGGGCGGCATTGAGTCCTGTGTCAAAAGCTGATTTCTCTTCGGGAGACCATTGGTTATCTGAGGTCCGATTGGCCGAAAGTGCCTCGGATGCCGTCTCGTGATTCCAGTCGGCCAGATAAATCTGAGATTCCTTTTTCGAGTTTCGCGTGGAAGTCCAAGTCAGTTTTTTTCCATCAGGAGTGAAGCTTGCAAGGCCGTCAAAACCGTCGGTGTCTGTGACACGCACAGGCGGCGATTTGCCGTCTGTGGCTACGAGGTAAAGTTCGAAATTGCCAAATCCATGCCGGTTGGTTGTGAAGATCAGGTACTCTCCCGACGGGTGGTAAAAGGGCGCCCAACTCATTGCTCCAATGTTGGTGAGTTGTTTTTGATCGCTCCCATCGATATTCATTGTCATGATCTCTGCCGTCGCACCAGATTCTGAAAAACGTCGCCAGCAAATACGTTTACCATCTGGAGAGAAGAAGGGTCCGCCATCGTACCCGGGGACATCTGTCAGCTGCCGCACGTTTGTGCCGTCAGAATTCATGATGAAAATATCCATCATGTAGGCGGGGTCCGTTTCGAAATTCTTTTTTTGTTCTGCCGTAAGTGGCTGGGAATAGCCGTTGCGATTGGACGCAAACGCAATCAGTTTTCCGTCCGGAGAGTAGGAGCCCTCGGCGTCGTAGCCAAGCTCGTTGGTTAGTTTTTGGTATTCCTTTGAATTGCGGTCGTAGGAAAAGATCTCATAGGTTTCATCGTAATCCCAAGAGTAACGTCGGGCTTGACCGGATTCCCGAAATTCGATTTCCTCTTTTTGTTTGGCTTTGGCTTTGGGGTCGGCTTGGGTCGAAGAATAGAGGACAAGGTTGTTGTTGGGATGTACCCATGCACAGGTTGTCTTGCCGTAGCCTGGGGAAATTGGTTCCACATCGCCTGATTCAAAGTCGAGTAGGTAAATCTGGAAAAATGGATTGTCGATTCGTCGCTCACTTTGAAAGGCGAGCAATGAGCCATCGGGGCTAAAGTAACCTTCACCGGCCCGTTTGCCTTCAAACGTCAGCTGCCTAGCATTTGAGATGAACTTGGTTTCCTGAACGCCTTTTGCTTCGGAAGAATCAGAACCGACTTCTTGCGCCAGTGCGGGAACGCAGCTTAAAAAACTGAGGCTGAGTAGCCCAGCCAGAATGAAGGCAAGAGCGGATTGCTGATTCGCAATGGGGCGAATGAAAGTGATCATTTACAGTTTCCGGTAGTAAAGATTAAAAGGACTGATCAGTGGAAGCTGTGGTGCAGCCAGCCAAAAAATCACGGGATGGCTCAGTAAAACGCAATCCAGCGGTGCGTCCGATTGTATTTGAGTTTGTTTTATCCAATAAGACGCAGAATTGAGAATCTTGGATTTGATTTAGGTTTTGTAGATTATCACACCCTATAAAACGTCCAGATAGAAGGGTTGATGTGGATTTGACCGTGAATTTGTTGCGAAACGGTTAAACGATTTGACCAAAAGTCGGTTTCCGGAAGGTTGGGGCGTGCGGCGGTCAATCCGCAATGGGCAATCCATATAGGAAAACGGGGGTTCGTGACGATTTGTTCGTCACATCTCACGGTAAATCGTTGTTTGTCGGTTGTTCAATCTAGTCTCAGCGTTTCTGATGACGATAATAAAACATGTGCGTTTTACGTTTTAACGCCGTGATGGCTGAGGATACCGAAAATGGCCGGAGCCTCACTTTTGCGGCAACTGCTCGAGAAATGGGATATTTACGATGATTGCTAATCGAAGCTATGACTGCGTGGTGCTCGGCGCTGGACCGGGAGGTTCGTCTGCGGCGACTATCGTAGCGGAGCAGGGATTGTCGGTTTTACTCGTAGAACGCGATAAAATGCCGCGTTTCCACGTCGGTGAGTCGTTGATGCCTGAGACTTACTGGCTTTTTGAGCGGCTGGGGATTGTGAACGAACTCGACCGAGTCGGGTTCACTAAGAAATATGGCGTTCAGTTTGTCAGCAGCAATGACCGTGAGACTAAACCGTTCGTGTTTGCTGATCACGACTCGCGACCGTGTAATGAGACTTGGCACGTTGACCGGGCGAAGTTTGATCACTTGTTGTTTGAGACAGCATTCAATCGAGGTGCGACTTGCGTCGACGGCACCCGCGTTTTAGATATCGATATCCGGAAAAAATCTCCTCATTTAGTCACGCTTCAGGGAGAGAACGGCAAACAGCAAGAGGTTTCGGCCAAGGTGATCATCGACGCTTCTGGACAGTCGTCGCTACTCGCTAACCGGTTGCAGACTAAAGAGTATTACGACGATCTCCGGAAGGCAGCGATTTGGGGATATTATGATGGGGCTGTTAGAGCGGGGGGCGATAACCCGGAAGTCACCTGCATCCTTCACACGCAGAGCAAAGACGCTTGGTTCTGGTACATCCCGCTTAGTGATGGCACGGTAAGCGTGGGACTCGTGGGTGACAATGATTTCTTGCTCAAGCGAGGCGGCTCGCCTGCGAAGACTTTCGATACAGAAATAAATAATTGCCCGGGTGTAAAACGACGCCTGCTTGACGCGAAACTGCGCGGCAAGTTTGCGGTCGCGAAGGAGTTTTCTTACACCGTCAAGGAGCAGTCCGGCGATGGATGGGTTCTAGTTGGCGATGCCGGTGGTTTCATCGATCCCTGCTATTCTTCAGGTGTCTTTCTTGCTTTGAAATCAGGTGTAATGGCAGGTGAGGCGGTCGCCGAGGGCCTCCACGCCGGCGACACCTCCGCAAAACAACTTGGAAAGTGGACGCGTGAATACGAGTCGGGTGTGAAGTGGATTCGGAAACTGGTCCGCGCCTTCTACACCAAGGAATTTAGTTTCGGGGCTTTCATGAAGGCGCACCCAGAGCATGCAAAAAACGTCACCAACCTTTTGATTGGACGTGTTTTCGAAGGAAATCCAGGCAAGGTTTTCGAGGATATGGATCCATGGATAGAAAAGGCAAAGCGGGGCGAGGATATGGAAATGGCGTCGGCCAACTAGTGTCTACTGCCGTTGCCGCCAGAGAGTCCAACCAGTGACGTTGGGCCGTTCCTTTTTTCGGTTGGGCATTTCTTATCTAGAAAACGGTTGGAGCGGCCAAACGGTGCTGCCGATAATTTCTATCCGGGGGCAATTCTGGCTTTGACGCACGTCGGCTGACAAATGGGGCAATTAATGTCGTTTTATTTGTCATGAAACCACCTCGGATTTGTTACTTTAGGGGTTTTGCATTCGCTTTGCGGTTATCCGGACGCCGCTTCTCAGAAAAAAGACTACTGTTTTGAGTCGTTTAATGGCCGGTATCGCTTCGTTAGAGGCCGTTCATGCCGGTTATTCTCGCTATGAAACGAGTGTATTAGTGCCACTAGTGCTGTTCCCGTCGGTTGTTGAGTTTCAAAAAACTGGTTTGAGCACTGATTTAAACTGTTCGATGCTTGACAATCGGAGGCCTCGCACACTATCATGACGACTTAGAAATTAAGTTTTCTTATTAAGATGAACAATCGACGCCGTTTAATAAGGTCATATTTTACGACGGCATCGTTCTAAAATTTGGTAATTTTTCTTTTTTATGTTTTTGGAGTGATTTATGAAAAATCGAAGAAACTCTGGTTTCACCTTGGTGGAACTTCTCGTTGTGATTGCCATCATCGGCATTCTCATCGGGATGCTGCTTCCTGCTGTCCAGCAGGTTCGTGAAGCAGCTCGTCGTACAACTTGTATGAACAACTTGCGACAAATTGCTTTGGCAACGCTCAACTACGAGTCGGCCTTCCAGCGGTTCCCTAAAGCTTGGAACGGTGGCGACGATTACGATGCGAACGTTCAAGGTCTTCAGTCATCTACTACTGGTCACCAGTGGGGTGGAATGTTGGTTCCTGTTCTTGCTTTCATGGAGCAGAACAACGTTTCTCGTTACTTTGAAGAGTACAAAGTTGCGGATGTTTACTGGACTTCAGCTAACATCAACGAGTTTGCTGCTTCACAGAAGATCCCGACATTTGAGTGTCCTTCTGACCAAGCTGAAACACGACGTAAAGTCGGTGGCAGCGGTGACTTCTCGACCTTCTTCTTGCTAAGTGGTCGTGGAAACGGTTGGTGGATGAATGATGCTGGTGGCGATCCAATCGCTAGCCATCACCAGATCACTAACTACACAGGTTGCTCAGGTCGATTGGATTACGATCCAGTTGGCGGAACTGACGCTCGTTGGTCACCTTACTACGGTATCTTCGGCACCTGGAACCGTGGATGTAAGATCGGTTCAATCACCGATGGTACTTCTAACACAATCTCTTACGGTGAAGTCACTGGATTTGGTACGGATGCATGCTTCGCATGGACAACCACTCCTCAGTGTACCCACTGGAACACAAAGAACTTGGGCGGAACACCTTACCCTGACTACGATGGTCGGTGGTACGTATTCGGTTCACGTCACGCTGGTAACTTTATCAACTGGGCGTTCGGCGACGGTTCAGCACACTCAATCTCTGAGTCGATCAACCCTGATCTCTTGATTCAGTTATCTGGTAAAGCAGACGGTGAAGTTCTGATCAGCACTGATTTCTAAAAACTTGAAAACCACGAAAGGTTTTACGATGCAGAAGTGTTTTTTATTAATGACTTGTTTCCTCCTGGCAATCGCTTGTGGCTGTGAAAATGGCCCAAAAGAGGACCCAGAATTCAAGAAGACGAAAGCCAGCGAAGTTGAAGCCGAAAGTAAAGTCGGTAAAAAAGCTGGTGACAAGGGACAGGCTATGGAAGCTCCGGCAATGTAAAACTGGAGTGTAGAGAGTTTTAATTAGTAAAAACTAATTGATGATAAACAAAAGCCTCGCGGTTTACCGCGAGGCTTTTTTTGTCGGCCTAATTAATCGGGGGCGAGTGCTGGTTCCCCGTAAAATGATTTATCGGTTGCGATTAAACGGTTGGTAATAAACCGAGTGTTATTAAACCGGAAAACCGACGTTGGTGTGGAATTCGTGCGATTCCGTTGCCTCAAAAGTGCGCGAATGTTAAGTGGAACTATTCGATTTGGAGGTCGATCCAGACTAAGCGATGGTCCGTCGCATCAATTAGGTTCGCCCCGTTTTCATCCGGCTTAGGCCAGAAGATTCCGCTTGATTTCAGGTTCAGGTTTGTCGAGGGAAGACAATAGTCGAGACGTAAGTTGCCAACCTTGCTATCTCCAAAATCGCTTGTGTCCCACGCTGCATTTCCTTTGTGATTCAGGTTAGCGCCTCTTTGGATCTGCGAATAGTATATTCCACCGGAGCTCATCGGCGGGGCGTTATCGTTGATTCGAGGATTGTCCGTGAGCAGCCTGGCTGCGTTACTAGTGCTGTCCCCGTCATTTGCATCCGCGTTCATGTCACCCGCGAGAACAAATAGCTCAGTTTGAGATAAGCCGCCATTTCGGCCGTTGTCGTCATAGATATAGTCAGACTTACCCTCGGTAATATAGTCAGAGAAAAATCTGATTTCGTCGTGGTTGCGGCACCCGTTTCGGTCTTCAGGTCCGTCGAATACCGGTGGAGTAGGATGGGTGACTAGGAAGTGAACCGTTTTCCCTTTAGCTTGAATTGGAATGTCCCAATGGCTTTTCGATGAGAGTCTGAAGTGCTCCATTATTTCAGGAGCGTAGAAAGGTTGTTGATCCTTATTTCGCGGGACAAGCCGTGCGGGCATGTCTTTCCAGAGGAAGTTTTGAAAAGTCCTGACTTCAGGTTCAGCAATTTTGTATTTGGACAATACAACCATTCCGTACTGTCCCGGGAATTTCCCGAAGCCGAATGCATCGTTTGCAGTTCCCTTGGCCCCATCACCGTCGAGGTCTTGTTTAGAATCGACACCAGTGTTGACCGCGGCGGAAAATGAAAAACGGTAATGGATCGGTGGGTTTCCGTTTTGTGAGATCGCTAGATAGTTTTTTTGAAAGCCCTCTATTCCCTTTCCAGCTGAGTCATAGTCAAACTCATTGAGAAGAATTACATCAGGCCGAACACGTTGAATTATTTCTGCGATCTTTTTGGGTCTTTCCGAATTTCCATCTGACAACTCTTGCTTAAGTTGTCCTGCCTCAGATCGATAGAAAGAGATATTAAACGAGGCGAATCGAATTGTTTCTTTATCTGAGTTTTGAGAGTCCTCAGAGGTCTGAGCAACGCCTTGTTTGATTTCAGGTTGGAGACTTGTTAACGAGAGAAATGCAAGGAATGCGAGTAATAAATGTCGTTGAGTTAATTGCATATTTAGTGACCAATGTAGAGGGGCGCAGGTTGCAAATTGGTTTGGCCGATGGCTACTTGGAGAGTCCAAGGGTGTACTAGGTAAAAGGGTGTACTAAGTAAAAGGCTTTGCGAGATTTTACGCAAAATGACGCGGTGGCTCCAAGACGAAAACGAACAGAAAAGGCCTGCGGGCACGTGGAGGCGTAGTTTCGAAACCTAGGAGAATTGCTTCAGCGTACTCATGCAGGCTTGGAAATAGGAGGCACCGAAGAGGTTGAGGTGGTTTAAAAGGTGGTAGAGATGGTAAATCTTCACTCGCTCTTGCCAGCCCTCCGCGAGCGGCCAGCATTCGTGATAGGCTTCGTAAAAATCGGCCCCGAATCCCCCAAACAATGTCGTCATCCCAAATTCAAATTCCCGTTCCGAATAGGAGACCGCCGGGTCAATCAGTACAGGCACTCCCCCTTTTGCAATGATGATGTTGCCTGCCCAGAGGTCGCCATGAATGAGTACTGGCGAAGACGAATTGGGTAGGAGATTTCCTGTTTTCGAAAGCAATTGATCCGCATGGCGGTTGAATAGTGGAGTAGTGAGTTCTCGGTTTTGAGCCATTCTTATTTGGGGGCGTAATCGGCTTTCGACAAAGAACGTCCGCCAATCGGTAGCCCAGGTATTTAATTGAGTCGTGCTGCCGATGAAGTTGGATTGGGGATAGCCAAAACGAGCGGCTCGCGTTTTGCGATGCATTTGGGCGAGTCGACGACCGAATTCAATTTCCGAGGTCGCAGTGGCATTCCCTGACTCAATCGCTTCAAGAATGAAAAACGAGATGCCGCATTCAGTTTTTCCTAACCCAATGATTTCAGGCACTCGCAGGGTTTGCGTGGCTCGAATTGCCTCCAGGCCATTTTGTTCTGCTGCGTAGACGGCTAAATCATGAAGGCTGGATTTTACAAAATATTGCCTACCATCTTCGAGTGTCACAAGAGCGGCGTCGCTGATGCAGCCGCCAGTCAATTGCATCGATGAGGTAATCGTGCAAGGAAGGTTGCGGGACAGATCAAGGTGAGCCTTGTCGCTGGCAGTGAGGGCATTTTCAATGGCCTTACGCAAATTGGGCTGTGATTCAAGATTGGTCATGAGAACCTGACGTAACAATTCTCCAGAATCTTCTCACGCAAAGATCGAATTGATGATTGAGGGGCAGGCGGCTTCGATCATGTCCAGGACATACTCGAATCCTTCGTCCCCTCCGTAGTAGGGGTCTGGGACGTCTGATGGCCAATCGTCTCCCAGGAAATCGCTTAACAGTTTTAATTCTGCGGTTGGCTCGGGGGTCATTCTTTGAATGTCCGCGAGGTTTTCCCGATCCATCGCAATCACCAGGTCGAATGAGTGAAGGTCTTTGATCGTGATTTTCCTTGATTGACTCAGCAGTTGAACCCCGCGATTAAGTGCCGCACTGCGCATGCGATGATCAGCAGGTTTTCCGGTGTGAAAGCCAATTGTACCGGCAGAGTCGATTTCTATACTGTTTTGCGGTTCGAGGGCGTCGATTGAGTGCTGTAGCAGGCCTTCGCCAGCCGGGGAGCGGCAGATATTGCCAAGGCACACGAACAATACCGAAAAAGAGTTAGCGTTGGGCATCGAATTCATCCTCCGTCCAATAACGTGATCATCTGCCAGTTTCCTGGTTTTCAATGATAATCTCAAACAGAAGAGGTCGTCCATTGGGACGACTTCGTTGTTTTCAACGGAGCCTAGGCCCCGGAACAAACTGGAATTTCAAAGGTGTAGTCGGTCGGAGGGCTTGCAGGTGATTTTGCGGGGAGCGTAGAGCCTGCAAATGACCTCTACTCCAGCACTTGCATCTCAACCGCAGCGTCTTCCCATAGGATTTTTTGTATTTGCCCAGTTCCGAGGATTGCCCCGATACCAAATAAAATAATTAAGGCAAGAAGCACGGCATACTCGGTAGTAGCTGCACCTTCCTCCTCCCTGAAGGGGCGGTAAAACAAACGCTTGATTTTTTTTAACATATTTCGATCGGGGATTAGGGCTCTTTCCTTGCTTCCCCAAGGGTACGTCCAGCGTCACTGTTGGCACGGAAAAAAATAGGAAGCGGCCCAAAATTCGATTTGTGGGAAATTTGAAAAAACGAAATCTAACGATTGTTCGGATCGTAATGGTTTGGCTGGATATCAAATTTTATCGATCGGAGCGACCGAGTTTTGAATGTCGATTCGATTTGAGTTTTTGCCTTATCTCGTCTTTCAAATGGTTCATGACCGAACTTTTGTCGGTCGTTGCCAAGATTTCTTTGACCACACTTTTGGCGGACCCCGCTCCCCAGCTCCCACCGTGTTCAAAATAGTGTTTTGCTGATTTACCAATGATGTAGGAGCCAAATCCGACAGCTGCTCCTTGAGGGATCAAGGTCAAAGCGGTACCGAGTGTGCCGGTCACCAGCTTGAAAAAACTTGCTCCGTAATTAGCGAGTTCTCCGAGCGCGTAGATTCCTCCTGCAGCGCTGATGGTCTTTGCTAGGCCACGGGCTTGGCTCATGGTAAACGTCAGTCCATAGACCTTAGAGAGAGTGGCAATCATCACGGCATCGACAGCAAGGCCGCCCAGGAGATCGACCACGGGGATGGGGTTGGCCGCCACGACGACTGCTTTGGTGGCAGCCATTGTCCAAATGACTTGATCGGCTTGTCGATTACGCAATTCAACTCGGAGACTGGAAATTCGATCGCTTTTATCCGCCGCGTACATTGCGGCATTTAATGCGATTAGCCCAAGTCCTTCGTTTTCAAGTGTCTGGAGGATTAATAGCTTCAGTTCGCTTATCTCGGGCTCTGGTTTTTTCCAAACTGATTGCGTGCTGCCATCGGGTTGCTCGGTTGCATACTCTATTTCACGCGGATCAGCCGCCGTTAGAACGAGGTGATCGGGTGGGATCAGGCCGTCAATTCGGCCTTTTAGCGTTTCAATTAGCGTGGCTTTGACTTCTGGTGTGTAAAGATCCGTTTTGTTGAACACGAAGAGGATCGGTTTTTGAATAGCAGCGAGTTCGACCAATGCTGCGTATTCAGTATCGTTCAGGTCGGAATCGGTAACGAACAAGATAAGATCGGCTTGTCTTGCTGTTACTTCGGCCAATTGGGCTCGGTCTGCCCCCCCAACTTCGTTAATTCCAGGCGTATCAATGATTACGATTTCAGATTTTTCAAGACTGGGTAATCGGTAACCCGCGCCGTTCCAGACTGTTCCCCAGACTTGTTGCGTCCATCCACCTTGTACATCGACCTCGGCAACTTGGCGTCCGATGAGTGCGTTGACTAACGCGGACTTGCCTGTGCTGATTTCACCGAAAATTACAATTTCGATACGGCCCGAGGTTAGCTTGTCATGCATCTCATTTAGTTGAGCGATGTCGGCTTGCAGTTGTTCGCGTTCTTTGGGCGGGCAACCTCGAAGGTCAGCGAGCGTTTTTTCAACAGCTGTGACTGCGTCCTGATAGTTCAGGTCCTGGGTGGAGGGATTGTCGTTCAAGGTTACTTAGATCCTGTACGTTGTTGAGCCAAAGCGATCAATCACTGAGTTTTTCTCTTGCAGTTTGAACGAGTTTTCGCAACTCATCGACGGTGGTCACATGTTCCCATTTTCGTCTGGCAAGGCCGGCAAGACCACCCTCCGGTGCCTTCATTTCATTACTAAAATATTCGATAAACACCGCACCAATCCACTTCGTTATCAAAGCCTGGGTGGCTCCCTGAAGAGCTCCTCCGGCAATGGTTCCCGCGAATGGAACGGTCTTGATGAGCGAGGCAACGACGGCACTGATCGCAACGGTCGCTCCCTGAGCTCCAAGAACGCCGATCAGATTTTTGCCCATTTCCCCAAGCCATTTGGAAGCTGTTTCGAGATCGACTTTTTGCTGGTAAACCTCGGCGAGATCAATGATCATCTTGGTAGAAATCGCAGAGCCGGCAATTAGATCAATTACTGGGAATGGGCTAAGGGCCGCGACGCCTCCGGCGCCCCACATGTATTTATCAACAACCTTCCAAGCTTTTTGGTCAATTGCTTCCTGTACGCTGTTTCGTGCCTTCTCGACGAGTCCGCGGGATCTGAGGAGTAGATTAGCAACCAACAGGTCTTTACCGTCTTCTTTGACGATTTGAAGCATGCGAGATGCAAGCGGTTCAATATTTGGTTCGACCTCGATCGTTTCGTCTATCTCAGTGCCGTTGGCGAGAATTTTCCGACGCGTGCGATGTCCCATTTGAGCTTGGATACAGACAATGTCTTTTTGATTTACGAAATCTCCTGTTTGTTGAGAGATCTGATTCACGAGTTTTTCTTGATCAGCCGGGGAGTACCAATCTGACTTGTTGAGGCAGATAATCACCCGTTTTTCCATTTGCCCCAATTTGGTGAGAAGTTCGTGTTCGCTTTGTCTGACGGGGCCATCCACCACCACGATTACAAGGTCTGCATCCTTGGCTGATTCCGCAGCAATATTGACGTGCTCAGCTCCATCAACTTCGCCAAGCCCAGGGGTATCCACTAACGTGACCTCGTCAATGCCTGGCCAGGGAATCTCATTGCGGGTAACGGTCGTTCCCCCGCGTGCATCGGTGGCAAAAACGTCACGCCCGGCAAGGAGGTTCATGACGGATGATTTTCCACTCGAGATGGTGCCGAACGACACGATCTCCAAGGTCTGTGCCTCCCTTTTTTGTTCAATTTCTTTGACGAGTGGTGCGAGCTGAGTTTTTAGTTGAGCCTCCGTATCAACCTCCTGAGATAGTCGCTCGACTTGCTCAAGATTTTCATCGATCTCTGACTCTTGCTGTCCTTTTGTAAGTTGACTTGGGTTTTTATTTCTTCGCAGTTTCCGTTTCTTTTTTGCGGCCGATGCCCCCCAGAGTTTCCAGAATGTCCACCCTGCACTGCCGATGAGGAGGCATGTTCCAAGCAGGACGACGGTGAGATATAGCCACCCGAGCCCAAGCTGGGCGGCTCTTTCGTAATTGAGCAGAACCCACCCCGGGAGATAGACAAGCGCCAGTCCGAGGAACGCCGCGACGACGATGAGCAGGGCTCCTGAAATGGACTGGCTGAGTTTCATAGGGAGTGAACTGCATTGCGGCGAATGGGACGACTAACACCTATTAGAATCGGCGATTATATCTTTATTCAACGAATTGAAGATAATATTGACGATTTTAACTGCTTGAAGTGCGAAATGTACGGTGTTGACGTAAATTTATATGCCCAAGCGTCGCGGTTTGCCGCGTGATTACTAGGGAATTTGTTGAGCGAAAATGGGAGCTTAATGAATCGGAACCGCCGTTTTCCCGTTTCACTCGCTAGTTCGATTTGTTTTAATTAAAGTGAACTGTAAACGTCCGGTCGCAGAATTCCAAAATGAAAAGACTCTTTAACATACTCGCTGCCATTGTCATCTTTGTTTTACTGTTGGTGGCAGTTGTATTTTTGTATTCGTTAGCATTCGCTCCCAGTGACGATGGTAGCGTGACCGATGCTCAGCAGGCAACGGAGGTGACTGTGTCTGAAATCGGTATCCCATTCATTTCCGCTTGGGTTAGTCGAGACGTACCGTCCTTGAAAAATCTCCTGCGGGGTGAGTTTGAAGGGGCGATTCCAGAAAACGTTCCCTGGGAACGCGGGGAGATACCACCTTTTAAGACGAAGCAACGTATTTCGACTGAAGAGGAGCACCGAGAGCAGACTGGTGATTTTGATATCTTTTTTGGCAGGTTGCTTGATCAGTTAGCGGGGGTCGATGTTGTCAGCACGGAGTTCAGCATCATTCGGTCGATGAATTTTTCAGAGAATCGGAAAAGTTTTTGGTCGATACGATTGCTGTTGGCAGCGACCGGGTTTAATGAAGACGGCGGCATTAGTCAGTACCGTTCAGAAAATGAGCTAGTCAGTTCTATTCCTCCCAAATCCTCGGACGTGCCACCATCGATTAGGTTGTGGCAGATCGAAACCGAGTTGGAAAGAGTGAGTCAAGCGCCTGTTAAAGAACAATTACAAAACCTACTCGCTGAGCAGGGAGTCGAGATCGACGATCGTAGTTTTTACTCCATGGATTTGGAAGATGTCGATCAAGATCAAGATTTAGACATAGCCGTGACCACCAAAGACGGCCGTCGATTTCTATTTTTGTTTAAAGATGGAGCGTACGAGAACGCAACGACCGCGATGGGCTTGGTAGATCAAGAGGTGCGAGATTCACAAGTGACTCGGCCGATCACCGCATTTTTCGATTACAACGCCGATGGTTTTATGGATTTGTTGTCCAACCGGCAAGTTTTTGAAAACCAAGGTGGAAAGAAGTTCGTTGACGTTACTGAACAGTCGGGGGTTATTGAGATTTTGGGAGATCCCTCGATTAACACATTGGGTGAGTTGCGACGCCGGTTTCGAATTGACCAATGAGCACTAAGGCCAGATCGGAAATTGCTTCCGATATGCCCTGCTCTGGAAAAGAATGAAAACGTGGCAATCTAAAAAAAGCTCGGCCCTTCGGATAGAAGGCCGAGCTTGATTTCTGTCGACCGTTAAGCATGCGGTCTCCATTTTTCTGCGGAAAATCTTCAGTACCCGTGTTAGCCAATCAGACCCGGAATTAAATTACCATCGCGTACAATCGAGATGGGTCGGCCAATGGATGTGTCGTACTCTTTGCGATGGTTGATGCCTAGCGTTCTAAAGAATGAAGCGGCAGCATCCTCGGGATTAATTCCTTCGTGTTTCGGCCCAGCTGCGGTGGCGTCACTTTCGCCGATTACTTGACCACCGTTGATCGGACCGCCTCCCATGAGCATGAACATGCAGCGAGGATAGTGGTCGCGTCCGCCATCGGCTGAGCGTGCGTTGATTTTTGGCGTTCTTCCAAACTCCCCTGAGACAAACACGGTGGTGGAATCGAGAAGTCCTTTGGCGGCTAAGCCATTGAACAGCCCGGAAAGGCCAGCGTCGAGCTTTGGCAGGAGGTTGTTTTGAAGTTTCGAAAAGTTGTCGGAGTGTGTGTCCCAGCCGCCAAGAGAAACGGTTACGAACTTGACGCCGGACTCAACGAGACGGGAGGCGAGCATGCAGCTTTGGCTGAAATCGTCTTCTCCGAATAATTTGGTGTAATTTGGAGCTTCTTTGCTTAAGTCAAATGCATCACGCGCCCGGTTGGAGGTGATCATTGAAAATGCTTTTTGGCTAAATTTATCAAGGCCACTGAGCAGGTCATCGCGGTCTTTGATCGTGTCGAAAGTGCGATCCAAGTCTTTGAGAAGGCTAGATCGTCGCCGCATTTCATCCATCGTGACGCCGTTTCCAAGCGTGATTCCACGAACGCTAAAAGGCAAGCCAAATCTGGGGGTTGCATTAGTTTGAAGCGAGGCATATTTCACGCCAAGATGCCCCGGTCCCTGTTTCGATTTGGGAATTGCAACGTAGGCGGGTAAATCATCATCGCCTTGAATTTCTTTTGCAACGACGCTTCCGTAACCGGGGTAGTCGAGTGAGGGGTTAGGCCGGTTGCCGGTGAAAACAAACTGTTGTCCAAGTGGGTGTGCCCCGAGGGAGTGTGAGACTCCCCGGAGAATTGCAAATTTGTCAGCACACTTTGCCAGTTTGGGAAGGTGTTCACAGATTTCAACACCCGACGCGTTCGTCTTAATTGGGTTGAACTTTCCCCGGAATTCTGACGGCGCGTTTGGTTTAAGATCAAACGTATCCATGTGCGATGGGCCACCGGGTAGCTCGATGAAAATTGCTGCTTTTGAGGTTGCTTTTGAATTGACCTGCCCTGCCTCAGCCATTTTCAAAAAATTGCTCATGGTCAGTCCTGTGGCAGAACCGAGAACGCCGACCTTAATTGCATCGCGACGTGTAACGCCGTCACATTGTCGATGAAAACCCATTTTTAAACCTGCTTTTTGTCGGTTGAATCTAATAGAAGTTAAATTAGTGATTTACGATAAATTCTTTTGTGTTCACTAGTGCCCAGAGCACACCAGTAACGCCTTTCACAAGATCTTCTTCTTCCTCGATGTGTTGTTCACAACGTGCCAATTCCTCCTCAGTTGGGAAACGGCTGAGTGTCCTTAAATATGCTTCTTCTACAATTTGTTGAACATTTAATTCGCCTGTTGACTCTTGGGCGGTCGCCAGTTTCGCTGCCCAGCCGCGTTTAGTTTTTTCCAAACTCTTGATTTGTTTGGTCAGATTCTGAAGCGATTTCTTGTTGTCCGATTTTTTCAGGTTTGCTTTCTTTAGCTCCATTTTCTCAATCCGATCGTTCAGTACATCGATTGATTTTTGAGCGTTCACAGCTTGAATCTTGGCTGTATTTTGCTGCGCCATTCGATTTAGCCAGCTATCCTTTTGGGTGAGCATGAGATGGATGTCGCGATCATTTTGCATGTACACCGTTTGAATCAGGCTAGTTTCTTCTGACCGGTCACAGTCGCAGCTGCTGGCGCGCTCGGATCGACCAAAGACTTTTAGAGCGAATGAGGCGTCCGTTGCGTTTTTGGCGCGTTTCACATTTGCTACCGTCCCCGGGATCGAGATTGCCCGGTTTTGAACAGTATTTCTAAACGTTCGATTGGTTTCGGCGTTCGAGGATGCAAAGGTAATCGAATCGAAAATTACTTCAGCTGGCAGTCTTCTAGGGATCGCTCGACTAAAGTTTCGACGATCATCTTCGTTCGTTGAATTAGGAACCCAGCTCAATTGATAGGTTTGGCTGTTGGCAATTTCTCGATGCAACCATTTGAGGTCGAAGTCGTGAGCGATGAACTCCTGGGTAAGGTGATCGAGTAGTGCGGCATTGCTAGGCGGATTGGCGAGATTGAGGTCGTCAACGGGATCAACAATGCCGACACCGAAATATCGAGCCCAAACCCGATTGACCAGAGCCTTGGCGAAAAATGGATTGTCACGCTGTTTCATCCATTCCATCACGGGTGTGCGGACGTCCTCATGGTCGGTGAGGTCGATCGTGTCGCTTCCCAGCAATGTTGCTTCGGTGATAGTTGGCTTTTTGTTTTTCTTCTTTTTCTTTGACTTCTTGTTGGCTTGTAGTTGTTTTTGCAGTTCGCGAAGTTCTTCCCGTGTCAGTTTGGGAGAGTCAATGGTGAGGAATCCAAACGGAGTTGTCTCGCCTTTGCTATAGGCGGCTCGAAGCTGACGTTGGAGATTTGGGTTTTTCTTGCGGTCAGGGTCGATGTCCAGGTTTTCAAGGATGGCCAGGTAATCCTTTTTGTCTTCCGGGGTGGTTCCGCCAGAGTAAGGCCGGACGTTGATTCCACTGAAGAACTTGGAGAAATCTTTGAAGTCCTTTTGGCTCCATCGATCGAACGGATGTTTGTGGCATTGTGCGCACTGAATTCTCAGGCCCAAGAAAGCGTGAGCAAAACTGATGGCAATGGTTTCGCGGTCTCTGAACTCTCTGCGCATCCAGTAGTAGGGCATCGTTTCGTTTTCACTGAACGATTCGCCTGCGGAAACTTCTTTCATGCGTTCGCAGAAATCGATATAGCTTTCGCCGCTATTGCGACTAATGCCGAGAACGATTCCTTCAATCATTTCATCGTAAGGCGTGTTGTCTTCAACACGTTTATGAATCCAGTCGTACCATTGCTGGCTCGGAAGATTGTTGTCAAAAGCAATGTTACGTAACTGGTTCGTATTGTTTTCTGTCATGTCACAGAAAAAAGTAGTCCACCATGATGCGTACGCTGGTGACTGCAAGAGCTCGTCGATCTTCTTTTTTCGTTTTTGTGGATCTGTCGCGGCGACAAATTCTCGGATTTCATCAGACGTTGGCAATGTTCCTGTAATATCAATGCTGACCCGTCTCAGGAACATCGTGTCGTCGGACAATTGCGAAGGCTGCAGGTTCAGTTTTTTCCATTTCTTTTGGGTGAGCAAGTCTATCTTTGATGCGTCACGAAAAGCGGGAGTGGTATCCAGCGGTTTGCCGGCAAAGGGATGGATGGCGGGAACGGGAACGACCGCCTTGTCGTATGAAACAACAACATGAGTATCACCTGAGATTGAGTTGGTAGAAACAGCGCCTGTTTCCGTGATCTTGGCGATGGAATCGTTGTTGGAATGAAAGCGACACAACGGAGTCACGTCTTCGACGGTGCCGTCTTTCCAGTGTGCGATTGCCTTGAGTTCAAACTTCGTGGAAGGCGAGCTAAATATTAGTTCACTTGGTTCGATGACTAACCGGTCGAGTTTGTGAATTGAATCGGCGTTAGTTCCCCCGCCTGCAATCCAGGACTGCAAGAGATTGTATTGCCAGCTGTCTTTATCGTATCGAAGTCCACCTTCGTGTTCGTCTTCATCGGTTGGTTTTGTAAGGATTAAGCTTTCCAGTGGGTTTTTTAAATTGACCCGGTCGGCTCCATCTTCCAACAACGCCTGATGGTCAGATTCGAAGTCATAGCCAAACAAGGAAAGTTGAAGCCCGCCTTGCCCCTGAAACGATCCATGGCAGGATCGTCCGTTGCAGCCCAGGCGTCCAAGAAGGGGGGCGACGTGTTTTTGAAAGTCGGGGAGTTCGTTGTGTTCCGAATTCTTGAACCGGACGTCCACACTTTCGATTGGTTGCGAAAGGTTGTCAGTCGACGTTGATGCCACGGAAAAGCGGTCGGAATTCGACGCGGCGCCATTGGCTCGATCAATGGTGTTGATCGCAACTGCGAAGCAGCAGGAAATGATAGTGGCTGGAAGAATAATCTTAAGCAAATGTCTTTTGCGTTTGGTTAGCACAGTGTATCTCCCATGTGCGTTACACTAGAACTCGAAAATCGAGATCTAGCCTTTGTTTTTCTCAGTCTTCTTAGGCTGGTTTTTCTTGGCCGCTTCTTGTGTTGTTGCTGGCTGCTTGCCAGGATTTTTCGACTTGTTTTTAGCTGCGACTCTCGCTTTTTGCGCAGCCTGTATTCTTTCCGCATTCTTGGTGAAAGCGTCTATTTGCTTTTTAATTTCAGCATCACGAGTTGATCGGAGTTGTTCAATTTGCGTATCAATTTTAGCGACTCGGGCTCGCGACGCTTGCCGCTCTTCGTTCAGGTGCTTGATCTTCAGATCCTGAAGTTGGCCAATCAATTTACTAAGACCGGTTGTCGTCTTGGCACGCTGTTCCTTTGAGGTCCGAACTGCCAGTCTCGCGGAGAGAAGTTTAATCTTTGAACGCAGGACCCATTGGGCAAGTAATTTCTCGTAGCGTTCTTTTGATTTTACCATTTGGAGTTGTTTAATTTCGCGGTCGAGTGTCCGCAACGCTTTTTCAAATTCTGCTGGGCGGTTTTTCCGCAGTGATTTGAGTAACGGGAGCAGTTCCTCGTGGTGTTGTTCGCAGAATGCCAATAACTCAGCACGTCTCTTTTCTGACAAAACAACGGCAGGCTTCTTTTTGTCGGGCGCCTTCGTTTCGCTGGATGCTGCGGGCTTCGTCTTTTTGGAAGGCTGCTGAGTTGGTTTTTTCTCAGTGACGGGCAGCTTGACTTTGCTCGTCTTAGCTTTGTCCTGTTTGTCGGACGGAGTCTTTGGAGTGTTTTGGGCGAACCCCGAATTGGCTAGAAGCAGTGGCAACAGGCAAAACAGGGCGATGGTGGTTAAAACGTTTTTAATGTGCTTCACCATCGATGCTTTCTGAGGAATCGGCATCCGAAAGGGCTACGAACATCCAGTCGTCCAATCCATCAGTCGCCACCTCCGGTTGTGGGACTTCCTCATTAATAAATTCATCAAGTTCTTCATCGCTCATTGTAATAAGCGTTTCAACCCAAGCGGCAGCAAGTCCATCCGATTCCGTTGCAACTATAGGGCGGTTGGGTGGGAAGATAAACGACCAACTATTCACGGCGAGCAGTACGGCTGCGGCGGACGCCACAAAAGTTGCGATCCAGCGGTGTCTTGGGTTCGACTTTTCACTTGCCAGGTTGACTTGAGCGGCAATCGGTTGAGGGTCTTCCTGCAGAGAGCTGTAGAGGATTTGCGAGTCTCTCACAGCGGCGACCACTGCCTCGCGAGCAGTTTCGCACTCCAGCAAACGAGTTTCAAATTCTTCTCGTTCAGTCTGATCGAGTTCATTCGCGATATAGCAGAAGGCGAGCCAGTTCAGGTCGTGGGAATCCTGGTTCGGCAGAGCCGGTTTTGGTTGGTTGTTATTAGATTGATTCATTTCAATAAGCCATCAATGATCGTAAATTTGATCGTCTGAATATTTATGTCTGGTCGTCTGTTGGTTTTAAAATTGGTTTAAGTTTTTTCAGGCCTGCTTGCATCCTCGCAAGAACCGTGCCTAGCGGAACGTTCAATTCGTCTGCAATTTCTCGAAACTTTAATCCCTCGTAAATCCTTTTTTTAACAACCACTCTTTGCGGGAGAGGAAGTTGATCAAGGGCTGCTCTCACTTGCTTTATATCTTCTTGTTGGATTGCGTGGTGGACCGATTGGCTGAGTCGATGGTCGACTCCTCGGTCCGCCCCTAATTGGCCTTGGAATTTCCAAGCGACATTCTCTGCATGTTTTTTACTGGTTGTCTCTTTGCGACGGATTAACATCGCTTCGTTAAAGGCGACTCGAAACAACCAGGACTTCATTGAATCCTGTTGTTGAACCAAATGGCCTTTCTCAATCAATCGCGTAAAAGTGGTTTGTAAAGCATCGGCCGCCGCCGCCTCGTCCCGAAGCACTCCCACCAGAAAACGTTCAAGTGCCAGGCAATGCTCTGAGTAGATCGCCTGAACTCTTTCAGTGCCTAAGAGGGGAGGTTCAGGTTTTGAGGAATCTAGGTTCAAAAGTTCACCAAAAGCCGGAGCCACTCTGCTCAGCTATTAGATGTAGGGAATTGGAAGATTATTGATTTTTCGTGTGCTAAACGCCAATAAAACCCATTTTTAATCAACTCACCAAGCGATGTCTATGATTTGGACATTGTGACACGCCGCGAGATGCGGAAAAAGAGCTATTGTTTCGCCCGATAATATGATTTTTAAATGAACTTGGTGGTTTTGACGTGTTTCTCCAAGCGTTTAACTGGGGGGCGGGGAATCGATATCTAGTCAGGCCGGATTTGATTGGAATGAAAAATCTGAAGATTCCGACGGACTGAAACGTGATCTCATTGGAAAACCGTCAGAATTGTGCTGTATTTTCGACCTCGCCTACGTACTGCAGATGCTTCACGTTATAATCGAAGCACCGTTTCACGCTCATTGAACCCAGTTTTCAAACGTCATTGAAAGTCCATTTTGTTAGTCGGTCCCGTATTTACCCGTGAAGCTGTTGTGGCTCCCCGTCGTCCGCGACATCATGTAATGCGAACGGTCTATGCGGTCGCGTTGCTTCTGTTGATTTGTACTGCCTGGATGATTTTGAAGGGAACTCAGATCATCCAAAACGTTGGAGACATGGCGCGATTTGGCGCTATCTTATTTCAGATCCTTGCACCGCTGCAGCTCGCATTGGTGATGTTTCTATCTGCAATACAAGCGGCGAGTAACATTGCAATCGAGAAAGATCGGCAAACCCTGATCTTGTTATTGATGAGTCGGTTGACCAATAGTGAACTCGTGCTGGGGAAGCTGTTCGCAAGTCTCTTGAGCATCGGGGTCATGCTAATAACGAGTCTGCCGATCTTTATGTTGATCGTCCTTTTTGGTGGAACCTCATTCGAGCAAGTTGGGTGGACCTTTGCTGTTACGCTCATGACTTCGGTTGCCGCAGGATCTTTGGGAGCGATCGTTGCTCTATGGCGCGAAAAGACATTTCAAACACTCGCTCTCGTTGCGATGTGCATCGTTTTCTGGTTGGGGCTTTGTGAGGGGATTGGTCTGGCAGGGCCGGTGGTTGCGGGATTTACTGGGGCAGAGATTGCCGGTGCGATGAGTCCCGTCCGAACCATTATGGCTGCAAGTCATCCAACGGTTTCGTCGACGTGGAGTTTTTCGGTGTTGCCCTTTTTATTACTCTCCTCTTTTATCTCGGTGTTGCTTTGCGGTGTGGCAATTTGGAAGGTCAGGCATTGGAATCCTAGCCGTGACGTCCGAAGTGGCCAGCCTACAGCCGAAGAGGCGGAAGCCTCGGTCAATCATGGATTGAACGTGGTTGATGGGCAACAAGGATCAGGCAATTCTGGAGCGAGGAAATCCCTGACGGGCCAAGAGGTCGTTGAGCAGTCGGAAGGTTTGCGAACAGGGCATGTAGATGACCGCGCCCGAATGGCAAATCAAAACAGTCGGCGAGTATGGGATAATCCTGTCCTCTGGCGGGAGATGAAGACGTGGGCCTACGGTCGGAAAATATTATTCATCCGAGGCGCTTATTGGTTGCTTGCCGCTTTTGTGTTTTTTGCCGTTTTCTCGTTGGTAGATTCAGGAGTTGCTACCCGGGTCACCGCGGATGCGGGTGTAACAATTCCCCCGGCGGCCCGTCCGCTGGCTCCGTTTATATTGGTGAGTATCGTCATGGTGAATGCGTTGGCGGTGACTTCAATCACCACCGAACGTGACGGGCGTGCCCTTGATTTGTTAATGGTGACCGATATCTCTCCGCGGGAATTTTTGTTCGGTAAAATTGGAGGCGTGCTGTACGTCGTTTCCGATATGATCATATTGCCAATTTTGATTAGCGCTTATCTATGGTTCAACGGAGCTTTGTCAGGTGAAAATCTGATTTATCTATCGATTGGTCTGTGCGTTTTGTTCTTTTTCGTGACCATGCTGGGCGTTCATTGCGGAATGTCCTACGGCGGCAGTCGCCAGGCGATTGGCGTGAGTTTGGGGACCGTCTTCTTTCTCTTTCTCGGCGTTGTGACCGTCATGGTGATGATGGTGTCGTTCACAGGAAATGTTGAAGCGCAACTGAGTCCGTTCCTGGCTTGCATTGTTGGAGGTGCGATTGGTTTGTATGTAGCTCTAGGGTGGCATACGCCCTCCCCTGCCCTGGTTCTCGCGTGCGGTATTCTCCCGATCGCCATGTTTTATTCAATCACCAGCCTGTTGCTGGGTAACTTCTTATCAGTCTTGTTGGTTGTCAGTTTTACCTATGGATTTGCCACAACCGCGATGATGATCCCGCGATTGAGTGAATTCCTCGTTTCTACGGGACGTTCGAAAACGGCGGAGAATGGATAGCATTATTCAATTGTTACCATGGCTGATTACCATGGTGGTGTTGATGGCTTGCTCTGGTTTTTTTTCAGCCAGTGAAGCAGCGCTATTCTATATTCAGGCACGTGATCGCCGGCATTTGAGAAATGGCACACTCGCTGAGCAGGCCGCCGCGGCTCTGCTGTTGAAACCAGATCGGCTATTGTCGGCGGTTTTGTTTTGGAATTTGGTCATCAACATTGCCTATTTTTCGATTGCGTCAATCTGTGCAATCAAAATCGAGGAAAGCCCTGGTGGGGGGCAGGCGCCGGCTATTTCATTTGCAGCGATTTCGTTGCTCTCGATTATTTTCTTCAGCGAAATGTTGCCCAAGAGCATCGCGGTTTTGAAGCCGAGAGAATTGGCGACGCTCGTGAGTGTGCCGTTGACGTTCGCTGTACGGCTAGTGGATCCTTTGATGCCGCTGTTACGTTCGGTTAATCTGATTTCTCGCCGTCTCGTTTGGCCCAGTTTTAAGACGGAACCGTTCATGGAGGTGAGCGATCTTGAACGGGCGATTGAACATTCGGGAAAAGATGCAGCGGTCATTAAGCAAGAGCAGGCGGTGCTGAAAAATATCGTTCAACTGTCAACGATTCGTGTGGAGGAATGGATGCGTCCTCGCACACAATTTGTTTCATTCTCGCCTCCAGTTAAGCTGGCTGATTTGCGAGGTGAAATTCCTGCGAGTGGGTATCTATTAATTACAGAACCAGACAGTCGTGAAATAGAAAAGGCGATTCGACTAGATAATCAGTATCACTTGGATCAGGACAATCTTGAGCGTTTTTCTGAACCAGTCTTGTACCTTCCGTGGTGTGCGACTGTCGCCGACGCATTGGAAAAGATGTCTCACCGAGATCGCGAGGTCACCGTGGTCGTGAATGAATTCGGAGACACGATTGGTGTGCTGACAATCGAGGATATCCTTGAAACGGTTTTCGTGTATTCACCAAGTCGGAGTGAACGATTGTTGGACATGCCACCACTTGAGAAAATCTCTGACGGTACGTGGAGAGTTGCGGGGATCATGAGTTTGAGGCAGTTGGCGAGAAGGCTGGAGGTTGCGATTCCCGAGACGATCAGTGTGACAGTCGGCGGAGTCATTCAAGAGTCGATGCAGCGGCTGGCAGAAACTGGAGACCAGTGTGAATGGGGGCCTTTTGCATTTTTGGTGGTTGAGGCGAAGGAACGCGGTGTCCTTCAGGTTGAGGTGCGTGTCCTCGGTGAAGAGGGGGACGGGCGATGATTTTGTTAATGACGGTTCTATTGTTTCTGCTTGGGATTTTCCTGAGTGCATTTTTTAGTGGATGTGAGACCGGTTTTTATCGAGCCAGTCGCGTTCGATTTGTCATTGCGGGGCTCGACGGTGATCTGATATCTCAGTATCTGATTAAGTTGTTTAACAACCCGACATTGTTTGTGGCGACGACACTGATTGGTAACAATGTCGCAAATTATTTAACCAGCTTAGCGATTGTTTTACTTGCCCAGCAAACGACTGGCTCTAATGCCGCTGAAATGTTAGCACCGATTCTGTTGTCGCCGCTATTGTTTGTGTACGGCGAATTGTTGCCTAAAAATCTATTTTATCGTGCCCCAAATTTTCTGCTCCGATTTTCAGCGCCTCTGGTTTTGTTTTTTACCGTGTTGTTTTCACCGATCGCGGCTTTGCTGTGGGGGATGGGGAGATTGCTTGAAGGGGTGTTGGGGCAATCGCCCGATAAAGTCAGATTAACCTTGGCGAGGAAAGAGTTGCAACAAGTGTTTGAAGACGGCTTGGAGGCGGGGATATTGCATCCAACCCAGCGGCATCTTGGGCAAAGTTTTTTTCTAGTGGCATCCAAGACAATTAGTGAAATTTGCACACCCGTCAGTCGGATTCAGGCGATCTCAATTAAGACGAGTCGGGATCGTGCGTTAAAGTTTGCTCGGCAACGGCGAATGGCCGACATTCCGGTTTTTAAGTCGCAAAAGAGTGAGCCCGTGGGTTATTTGCGAACGGTCGAATTAATGGTGTCCGATAAAAGCGCCCGGATTGAAGATATGGTGCATCCGTTTTCGGATGTAAATGCAACCGATCTATTTGGCGAGATCATTTTGCAAATGGAGTCGACCCGGCAGACCTTGGCCCGGGTGGTCAGTGACGAGGGGAAAATTGTGGGCCTGCTATTTGAAGATCAGCTAACCGACCCTTTATTGAAAGGGCCGTTAGGATCGTTGAAGCGGTAGTTCGTGGGGTCGATGTCTGCGCAAAAAAAAGAACGAGCTTGCGCTCGTTCTCTCATGTTTTAAATCGACTTCCTCTCAAGCTCAACCGGAACAGTTGCGAAGAGCTTGAATATTTCGCTTAAGACTTAGCGTAACCGATCGACTTGATGACTTGAATCATCTCTTCGTGAGTAATGTAGCGTCGACTGTTGCTTAATTTGTATTGATCGATTGCGATGCCCAATTCAGCTGCTTCGGGAGAAAGTCCCTGATGACCATCAGAGAATTGGCGTCGCTCAAAGCCACCTGCATTGTCCTGTTTTCTCGCTGCTCGGCGATCCACGAAATTTGTATTTTCAGCTTCGTTTTCAACTGTGGTTTTTTCAAAAGACATAGCGTGCTCCGCGGGCAATTGGATTGAGTTTCAGTGAGGTGGTGTGTGGGAACTAGTGAAACATAAGTCGCAAACTTGTGTTTTCGGAGTTCCTGCAAGAATTCCTCGCCAAGAATCAGCGGGGTGGGCTCAATCGGGTATTAAGTTATCAATTAAACCGATTGTGGGGGCAAAGTGCGGTTCTTTTGGGGGAAGAAATTGAGCCGTGAAGCCCCCTTTTTGCGTAAGAAAACGCTATTTCTTTTGGGCCACTCGCTCATCGACTGCAGAAATTTCGATCTTACTGCGAATTTCCAAAAACTGAGCCCGGTAATTGGGGAACGCTTTGGCGCCAGAAGCGAGGGTATTCCTTGCATCGCTATAAGACTGCATTCTTTTCTGGGCTGCTGCCAGCAGGTAGACCATGGTCGGCGTGAAATTTTCACTCGCCTGTCGCTCAAGAAGAAAGTTCTCAGCGGCAGAAGGTTGGTTCATTTCGATCAAGCCTTCCGCTTTGGCAATGACCAGGTTTTCTGGAAAGTTTTCCACCGGGTAATCGAGCAAAATATTGTCAATCGTATTGTTGGCCAATCGCCACTTCTTATCGAGTTGGTAAGCTTCGGCAATTTTTAACCGAATTCCAGTAGGTGGTGGGGAGCATGCCGCAGCCCGCTGGAATAAATGCAGTGCGTCTGTGTAGGCTTGTTCTGCGATCGCGATTCGACCCAAAAGTAAGAGTGCCGATCCGCAGCGGTGTTCTTGATCCAGTGCCAGTTGGGCTTGCTTTGTCGCTGCATGGATTTCTCCGGTGTCGAGATAGAGGTTGCCCAACTCGACGAATAAACGTGGGTCATCGTCGGAAAGTTTGACCGCCCACTCCATCGCTTCAATCGCCTCGCGTGATTTACCACTCTTTTTTAGAGTGTGGGCCAAACGCTCCCAGAGCCATGGGTCATTTTCATTTTTTCTAATCGCCTCACGTTGATTGAGTTCGGCTTTGCGAAGCTCACCTGTTTGGCAATTAAGATTACCATTTCGGGTTAGCTGCCTTGCTTCCAACGCATTGTTTCCAAGCGAAAGTCGTGAAGAGTTATCCCTTAGCCCAGTGAGAGTCGAGCAGCCAATCTGAAAGGAAAGGATTCCAAGACCTAAAACAATCGCGACGAATCGCCATTGTCTTAGTGTTCGTTGATCGGGAATCATGGGCTGCAATTGAATTTCTTTCTACTACCTTGGTTTCCGCAATTGATTGGGTCTGTCGGACCGAGTGCGGACTCTACAAAAATTGCCGATTGTTTACCATATCGGAACATTCGGGCGGTTGTGATTATTCGATTCGACGCGTAAAGTCAAACATGTAGAGGATTAACTGCGTTCTGCTATCACTAGGTTGCTAGCGGGAAGGCGGGGAATGGCTTCGTAATTGAGTTTTGTTGGGAAGTGAAGCAGTTTTTTTCAGTGTGAATTTTGTTTGTGATTGGTTTTGGGAGCTTTTGTTAGATGACGGCGAAGTATGACAAATTGGGGCTTGAGTTTTTGTACCCTGAAAACTGGAAGCTAATCGATGACGTTTCTGGATCACCGCAAGTAATTACTTTGGAGACGCCAGACGGTAGTACGACCTGGTCTGTCCATCTTTATCCTCTGGAAACCGATATAGACTCGGTGCTTAAAGAGGCAATTGATTCGTTGCAACAAACCTATGAGGATATTGAAATCTCACCTTGCGAGAGTTCGGCCGACGACGCTTCAGAAGGTGGTGTTGAGGCGTTGTTTTATTGCCTTGACTTCTTAATTCGCGCCGAATTGAAAGTTGTAAAGACCGATGAAAAGTGTTTGATGTTTTGGACTCAGGCGGAGGATCGCGACTACGACAAACAGAATTTAGTTTTCAAGGCGATCACTTTTAGTTTGTTGCAGTCTCTCAAGGCTAATTAAGACTGGCGTTCGCCGGTTGCGTTCAGGATTGGTTCGCCAAGTTTGATCTGAAATTGTGTAAGAGTTACAAGTGGAGTGAATTTTTTTTAGGGCGAGTTGGTGTTGGAGCGGGGATTTGCTCGGGAAAATTTGCGGTTTGGCGATTGCGTTTGATTGGCATGGCAATTGCGGTGCAGAACTTTCAATAAGGGTTTCTGTTTGCAATTAAACTTTGGGGAACTCATCGGTTGGTTGCAATCGAACCGGAGGCCCAATCGGAATAAGCGAACTGAATCTAAATTAATGGCGTAGTGGAGCGAGTCTCAATTACGTGACGCTTTGAATCTAAGGCAATCCCATCCAAAACGATGAACTTCGGGGCTGACTCAGTACGTAGCACCCGCCAATTTTTCTAAGCGGTATCGCCTTCCATTTCAAATAAAATGCGAAGGCTTTTTTTGTTTTGCTGGCGAAGAGCAAAGTCCGGATGGAGGCCCCATTTGGGGTGCATGTCGCGCGTAGAACTAATCTATCTGGGCGACGAGTACGGAATCGTGAACGCCCGGTAGGAGGTCTGTATCGGTGACAACGACGAAATGATCTCCCGTTTGCAAGTCTTCATTGGATGAAGCCCATTGGTTAACAAAGCTGAGAAGTTCGTCTTGTTGAAACGGCGACGAGCAGAGTACGGGGGTAACGCCCCAAAAAAGAGACATTCTTCGATAGCAGCTTGCGTGGTCGGTGATGCAAATCGTGGGAATGAGGTCACGTTGTTTCGATTTGATGAGGGCGATTTCAGATTCGCGACTCGCGATTACGACCATTTTTGCATGAATTCTCTTGGCAACATGAGCTGCGCCAAAAATGACTGCATCAGAAATTTCCCAGGCCGACGCATAGTCTTCACTTCTCATGCGGGCGCGTTGCTGGGATAGTGATTTTTCAGTTTCGGTCATGATCTTGTTCATCATTTGCACAGCTTCGACCGGGTATTCTCCAATGGCTGTTTCGCCGGAGAGCATGCAGGCATCTGCTCCATCGTGAATGGCATTGGCGACATCGCTCGAATAAAAAGTGACAATGTCATCTGAATTAAGAGTGATCGCGGAACCATACGTTTCCCGACCGAAGAATACGATTGGTGCTGAATTGAATTCATCGGTGTTTTTAACTTGGCTGGCAGCGTGATGGATTGATCGATCAATCGAAATGGTAGGAATTAATCGATGAGTCGAGAGGGTGACAACCAACAGGCCGGTGGCCGCGAAGCAGGCCCAGCTGACTTTAACTTTTTGTCGGTAGACGTAAGAGGCAGTCACTAGGCCAACCATGATTAATAACCCGGTAAGGAACTCGCCGGTGGTTAGAATGGGGGCGTTACTGGAATTCAAAAGGGTGACCGAGATGATTCCAATAATGGTAAACCAAAATAGTATTTCAAATGGAGCACGTCGTCCGGTCCGTACGAGCCAGGT
>Ga0208964_1000247_pt1 | contig 30742 bp, 25 predicted proteins | sample AOAMet1_08_M0_20_2_FD_188227 | JGI IMG/M metagenome (GOLD analysis project Ga0208964, IMG submission 188227) | Ammonia-oxidizing marine microbial communities from Monterey Bay, California, USA - CAN11_08_M0_20 (SPAdes) | ecosystem: Environmental > Aquatic > Marine > Intertidal zone | place... | reverse complement strand
TATCTATGGAAGTATGATTATGAGGAGTGTGATTGAAGAAAAATCAAATAGAATCGTCGAAATTATTATCTCTTCTGTTAAGCCAACTCAACTAATGATGGGTAAAATTATAGGTACATCTCTTGCTGGACTAACTCAAGTTTTGATTTGGAATTTTCTAGGTTTTATAATTTTAAATATTGTTGGTTCATCAATGGGAGTTTCAACTGAAAATATGAGTAATCTAGATAGTTTACAAGCTGCAGATGTAGAGCCCTTTGCAATTGAAATATTGTCAGCTGTATTTAACCTCCCAATTTTTAATATTTTAATTTCTTTTGTATTATACTTTCTTTTTGGATACTTATTGTATGCATCAATATTTGCTGCAATAGGTGCAGCTGTAGACAATGAAACTGATTCTCAACAATTTATGCTTCCAATTAGTATTCCACTAATTGTAGCTCTATATGTTGGTATGTTAACAGTCCCTGAAGATCCTGGTGGAACAATTTCAACTTTTTTCTCTCATTTTCCACTAACCTCACCAGTTGTTATGATGATGCGTATTCCATATGGAGTTCCGATTTATGAGCAAATTATTTCACTTTCTATATTAGTTGTTACATTTTTCGCAACAGTTTGGTTTGCAGCTAAAATTTATCGTGTTGGAATTTTAATGTATGGCCAAAAGCCTAGTTATAAAGATCTTTATAAATGGTTAAAATATTAATTTATGTCAAAAATTTTAATAGTTGAAGATGAAATAGCAATTCGAAGAGTTTTAATAAAAATTCTTGTGGAAGAAAACAGTGACTTTGTTATTTCAGAAGCACCAGATGGACTCGAAGCGATTGATCATATTAAAAACAATGAAATTGATTTAATACTTTGTGATATTAAAATGCCAAAAAAGGATGGTATAGAGGTGTTAGAATATGCAAAAAGAATTAAACCTGAAACACCAATTATAATGATTTCTGGTCACGGAGATTTAGATACTGCAGTTGAAACAATGAGACTTGGTGCGTTCGATTATATTTCGAAACCACCAGATTTAAATAGATTATTGACTGCCGTTAGAAATGCTTTAGATAATAAAAAATTAATTACTGAGAATATTAGATTAAGAAAGCAAATTAATACATCCTATGAGATGATCGGCGAAAGTGAAGGAATCAAGGAAATTAAAAACCTAATTGACAAAGTAGCTCCAACTGATGCTAGAGTTTTAATTACTGGTCCAAATGGATCCGGAAAAGAGTTAGTTGCTCATTGGTTACATCAAAAAAGTAAAAGATTTTCTTCCCCGTTAATTGAAGTTAATTGTGCTGCAATTCCAAATGAATTAATTGAAAGTGAGTTATTTGGTCACCAAAAGGGTTCTTTTACAGGTGCTAGTAAAGATAAAACAGGGAAATTTGAAGCTGCTAATAATGGAACAATCTTTTTAGATGAAATAGGGGATATGAGTTTGTCAGCTCAAGCCAAAGTTTTAAGAGCGCTTGAATCTAATTCTATTCAAAAGGTAGGTGCACAAAAAGATATTAAGATTAACGTCCGTGTGATTGCTGCTACTAATAAAAATTTAAAAGAAGAGATAACAAAAGGAAACTTTAGAGAAGATTTATTTCATCGTTTAGCTGTAATTTTAATCAAAGTTCCTTCTTTGAATAGTAGAGCTGAAGATATTCCATTATTGGTTGACTATTTCTCTGATAAAATATCTAAATCTCAAGGTATTACTAATAAGCCATTTACAAAAGATGCTATTAGCTTATTAAAATCCTATGATTGGTCTGGAAATATAAGAGGTCTTAGAAATGTTGTAGAGAGATTGATAATACTGGGTGACGAAAGAGAAATCACAGAAAATAATATTAAAGAATATTCAAATAAATAATTATTGGGTTTTATGAAAAATTATATTTTATCTATTTTAATTATTATACCTTTTTTTGTTTTATCTCAAACTGATGAAAAAGTCATTTCAGATATTTACACCAACTCACTAACAAAAGGGCAAAGTTACAATTGGCTGGATTACCTTTCTAATAACATAGGAAGTAGACTTTCTGGTTCTCTTGGAGCTGAGAAAGCAGTAGCATGGACAAAAGAAGAATTAGAAAAGTTAGGTTTAGATAAAGTTTGGTTACAGCCAGTTATGGTTCCAAAATGGGTTAGAGGTATTCCCGAATTTGCTTACATTGAAACTAAACCTGGAAATACTATCAAGGTAAATATTTGCGCTTTGGGAGGTTCAATATCAACACCATCAACAGGTTTAAAAGCTAAGATTGTTGAAGTTTCTGGTGTTGAGGAATTAGAAAAATTGGGTAGAGATAAGATTAAAGATAAAATTGTTTTTTTTAATAGGCCAATGGATGCTTCTCTTATCAACACTTTTGAGTCTTATGGTGGTTGTGTAAATCAGAGGTATTCAGGAGCAATGGAAGCAAGCAAATTTGGAGCAATAGGTGTAATAGTTAGATCAATGAATTTAAGAATTGATGATTTGCCTCATACAGGATCAATGACTTATGGAGATATAGCACCTAGTGATAGAATACCATCTGCTGCGATAAGTACAAAACATGCAGATTTGTTAAGCGCAATGCTTAAACTAGATAGTAATATTCAGTTTTATTTTAAACAAAACTCTAAGCAATTAGATGACGTTTTATCTCATAATGTAATTGGTGAGATTACGGGTAGTGAATATCCGGATGAATACATTGTTGTAGGAGGTCATTTAGATTCATGGGATCTCGGCGATGGAGCTCACGATGATGGTGCTGGGTGTACTCAATCAATGGAGGTACTAAGACTATTAAAACTTTCAGGAATAAAGCCAAAAAGATCAATTAGAGTTGTTTTATTTATGAATGAAGAAAATGGATTAAGAGGAGGAAATAAATATGCAGAAATTGCAGCTCAAAAAAATGAAAATCACATTTTCGCTCTTGAAAGTGATGCAGGAGGATTTACACCTAGGGGTTTTTACTTTGACTGTGATCAATCAAATTTTGAACAGATTTTATCATGGAAAAGTTTATTTAAGCCATACTTGATACATTTTTTCGAATTAGGTGGTAGTGGAGCTGATATTGGTCCATTGAAAAATGAAACAAACGTTTTGTCTGGCTTAAAACCTGATTCACAAAGATATTTTGATTATCATCACGCTCCAAATGACACTTTTGATGCAGTTAACAAAAGAGAACTTGAATTAGGTGCAGCGACGATGACCTCATTAATTTATTTGATAGATAAGTATGGAATCTTATAATTGTCCAATTGAAGTGCTGTATGGCACAATGGTCTAATAGTTTTTTTAGAGAGACAAGTGGAAAACCTATAAACTCAAATATTTTATTTTTTACTGGAAAATTAAAAAATTAAAATTTATTAATAGTTTTTCTGATTTCTACCAAATTAGAAACTAAATTTTCTAATTGACTTAAATCTAACATATTAGCACCATCACTTTTTGCATTTTTTGGATCAAAATGTGTTTCGATAAATAATCCATCTATATTATTGACAACACCAGCTCTTGCAATAGTTTCAATCATCTCAGGAACACCACCTGTAACTCCACTTGTTTGATTTGGTTTTTGGAGAGAATGTGTGACATCCAGTATTGTAGGTGCAATCGACTTCATTGTAGGTATACCTCTGAAATCTACTATCATATCATGATACCCAAACATAGTACCACGATCGGTAATAAATACATTTGTATTATTAGAGTCTTTTACTTTTTGTACAGCATATTGCATGCTTTCAGGACTCATGAATTGGCCTTTTTTAAGGTTTACTGTTTTACCTGTTTTAGCAGCAGCAACAACTAAATCGGTTTGTCTTACTAAAAAAGCAGGAATTTGTAAAACATCTACATATTTAGCTGCTAAATCAGCATCTTTTACTTCATGAATATCAGTAATAGTTGGAATATCTAAAGTTGAAGAAACTTTGTTTAAAATTTCTAACGCTTTAATATCCCCAATTCCGGTAAAACTATCAATCCTACTTCTGTTAGCTTTTTTGAAACTCCCTTTAAAAATAAAAGGAACTTTGTATTCATTTGAGATATTTAAAATCTTTTCAGCAATTTTAAAGGCCATTTCTTCCCCTTCTATAGCACATGGACCAGCAATTAAAATAAAATTATTTGAATTTAGATGTTTAAGTTTTGGAATATTCATAACTGTTTGTAAAAAATAATTTTGGTAAAGTTACTGCTTTTTTAATATCTGTATAAAAATAACTTTATTCTTCTAATGATAATAATATAGCTTACATTTGCACAAATTTTAAAATTTAGTCATGACTAAAACAAAAAATATTGCAATTATAGCTCACGTAGATCACGGTAAAACAACTTTAGTTGATAAAATCATGTTTCACTGTCAGTTGTTTAGAGAGAATGAAAATAAGGGCGATTTGATTTTAGATAACAATGACTTAGAAAGAGAAAGAGGGATTACAATCACTTCAAAAAATGTTTCCGTTATATATAAGGATACTAAAATTAATATAATTGACACACCTGGTCACGCAGATTTTGGAGGAGAAGTTGAAAGAGTTTTAAATATGGCTGATGGTGTTTTACTTTTAGTAGATGCTTTTGAAGGTCCAATGCCCCAAACCAGATTTGTATTACAAAAAGCTCTAGATCTGGGATTAAAGCCTTGTGTAGTTATTAATAAAGTTGATAAAGAAAATTGCACTCCTGAAGAAGTTCATGAATCAGTCTTTGATTTAATGTTTGAGTTAGGAGCTGAAGAATGGCAATTAGATTTCCCCACCGTTTATGGCTCGGCTAAAGAAAATTGGATGAGTGATGACTGGAAAGATATTACAGAAAATATTGAACCATTACTAAACATGGTTATTGAACATATCCCTTCACCAACTATTAATGAAGGTAGTTTGCAAATGTTAATTACCTCATTAGACTACTCTTCATTTACAGGTAGAATAGCAATTGGAAGACTACAAAGAGGAAAGTTAATAACAGGTATGAATGTTTCTTTAGTTAAAAGAGATAAGTCCATAGTCAAATCTAAAATTAAAGAATTACATACATTTGAAGGTTTAGGTAGAATTAAGGTAGATGAAGTTCAACCCGGAGATATTTGCGCAATAGTTGGATTAGATAATTTTGAAATTGGTGATACTATAGCTGATTTTGAAAATCCTGAATCATTAAAGACTATTGCTATTGATGAGCCTACAATGAGTATGTTATTTACAATTAATGATTCTCCCTTTTTCGGAAATGACGGAAAATATGTTACTTCTAGACATATTAAAGATAGATTAAATAAAGAACTCGAAAAAAATCTAGCACTTCGACTTAATGAAACAGAAAGTGCTGATAAGTTTTTAGTTTTTGGAAGAGGTGTATTACACTTATCAGTTTTGATCGAAACTATGCGAAGAGAGGGTTATGAATTACAAATTGGACAACCGCAAGTAATAATTAAAGAGATTGATGGTCAAAAATGTGAACCATTTGAAGAAATGACAATTGATTTACCAGAAAACGTTTCAGGAAAAGCTGTTGAAATGGTTTCTATTAGAAAAGGAGAAATGTTAAGTATGGTTTCTAAAGGAGAAAGAATGGTTTGTGAGTTTTTAATTCCATCAAGAGGAATAATTGGTTTAAGAAATCAGTTACTAACCGCAACTGCAGGTGAAGCAATAATGACCCATAGATTTAAAGAATACAAGCCAGTAAAAGGTGGTATTCCAGAAAGACAAAATGGTTCTCTTGTTTCCATGGAAAAAGGAAAAGCAATCCCTTATTCAATTGATAAACTACAAGATAGAGGTAAATTTTTCGTTAATCCAGGTGAAGAAATTTATGAAGGTCAGGTTATTGGTGAAAATTCTAGAGGGGATGATATGGTTATTAATATTACTAAAACAAAAAAATTAAGTAATGTTAGATCTTCAGGAGCTGATGATAAGGCAAAAATTGTTCCAGCAATTAAATTTTCACTTGAAGAGGCTTTAGAATATATTCAAAAAGATGAATATGTGGAAGTAACACCTCTAAATCTAAGATTAAGAAAAGTTTTATTAAAAGAAGTCGAGAGAAAGAGAAATAAGTTGATTTAAAAAATAAATAGTATTTTCATATCAAATAAAAAATAGTACTATTTACTCTATAAAAAAATACAATAAAAATAATAAGCCAGACTGGAATAATTTTGTTTCAAACTCCAGAAATGGGACATTTTTATTTAATAGAGATTTTATGGATTATCACAGTGAAAAATTCTCTGATTATTCATTGTTAATTTATAAGGGTGAAAAACTTATAGCACTACTTCCTGCTAATTTAATAAATGACCAATTATTTTCACACAGTGGTTTAAGCTATGGAGGTTTTATTTTTGATGATCAATCAAAATATAAAGATGTAGTTGAGGTTTTTAAGCTTACGCTTGAAATGCTTAGTAAAAATAATATTAGTACATTAAACTATAAATGTATTCCAAATATATATCATCTCTCACCAGCTGATGAATCCAAGCATATTTTATTCAAGTTAAATGCAAAACTTATTAAAACTGAGTTATTATCTGTAGTAAAACAAAATAGAATGTCCCTGTCTAAGGATAGAAATAGTGGGTTGAGCAGGGGAGTAAAAAACAACTTAATCATCAAAGAAGTAAATGAGTTTGATGATTTTTGGAATTTATTATTGATTCCAAACCTAAAACAAAAACATAATGTTGTACCTGTACACTCAATTGAAGAAATATCTCTATTAAAAAATAAATTCAAAAATAATATTAGACAATTTAATGTATATCACGATAAAGACTTAATAGCTGGCGCAACAATCTTTGAAACAAAAACTACTGCACACGTCCAGTATATATCATCCAATAGCACAAAGAATAAACTTGGTAGTTTAGATTTTCTATTTAACCATTTAATCAAAAACACCTTTAGTAATAAATCTTTTTTTGATTTTGGTAACTCAAATGAAGAAAATGGAGAAAAATTAAATAAAGGCTTAATGTATTGGAAGGAAGGTTTTGGCGCAAAATCTGTTTCTCAAGATTTTTATAAAATTGAAACTCTAAACTTTATTAATTTAGATAATTTATTTATTTAATAACTTTCCATAAAAGTTTTCTAAAATAAATATTTAATAATAAAAAGTGAATTAAGTAGGTGATAAAATATGCTATTGAAAGGCCTATAAAGCCATATATGTTAGTTAGGGTTATTGATAAAATCACAAACAGTATACACCATTCTACTTGAAATAAAATAAATTGATTCGTTTTAGCTTTAGCAACCAATATGTTTCCTAAAACCCAACAATTAATTTTGATAATATCCCCTAATAAATGAAATAATATTAAGCTATTAATTAAGTTAAACTCACTTGTGAATAAGATATTAATAATCATATCTTTTGATAAGTAAACTACTATTGTAATTAAAAAAATAACAGGTAATATTGTTTTCCATATTTTAAAAACCTCTTTTTTCAATTGATCGTTATTTAAATTTGTAAATGTCGGAACTAGATAAAATTTAAATGTTGTTGTAAGGAATAATAAATAAATTGCTGATATTCTCCACATAGCTTCCCATGAACCAGCATGATTCGAGTCAAATTCATCATAGATATAATACCTAACTATAAATGTTGCACTTATAAGGCATATCGGTGCGGCAATTGCCATTAATGAAAAGTTAGATAAATTTTTTAAGTACTCAACTTTAAATAAGTAATTAAAAAAGTTTAAATTAAAAGGTTTTAAAATAAGACAAATTAATAAGGCTGTAATTAATGTTAAAATTGGACTTAATATTAAGGCATAAAAAGCTCCAATTATTGAGTAATTGACTACCAAATAAATTAAAATAATAGCTGAAATTAAGGTTGCTACGATATTAATTAACACAAATATTTTAATCTTTTTTAGACCATTTAGTACTGACATTATAAATGTTTGTATAGAAAATGATATAATAGATATAGATAAAATATATTTATAATTATTATTCTTGATGAGACTCATTTCATCAGAAAAACCAGAAGTTACATAATTATAGAAAATGAGTATCAATAATACTACAATTAACGAACTGTAAAAGTGAATTTTAAAACTTGTAGAAAGGAGTTCTTTGAAATTAGTTTTGTTTTTATTTAATTCAGATGTGTATTTTACAGTTCCAGTTTCAATACCCATTGTTCCAAGTGTATTACCGATTTTTAAAAAGTCTTTTAGTTGACCAATTAAAAACATACCATTCGTTCCAAGGTAAACGGCTATTACTTTATTAGTAATTAATTTAACCAATAAGGTTATTGTGGTGCTAGCGGCTGAATATATAGATGTTTTTATAAAATTCATTTACAATTAATTAAAGTCTTTCCATTCATTAAATGAGTAATCAAAAATTTCTTTTAACTTTTCTACGTCACTGTAATACCCAGCATCTTTTAAGTAGTGTCTATGTTCTGATTGTAAAGGTTCGTATTCGAATTCTTCTGTTTTCCAATTTGTTATTATATCTTTCAATTTATTCTTTATTCTATCAATTGATTTATTTGATAAAAATATTTTACCAATTTTTGTGTAGTTCATTTTTCCAATTGAAGATTTTCTTATAAAATGATATAAAAATGAATACTTTATTCTTGTTGTTTTATTGGAATTTTTTTCTGGAATTGATTCAAGTTTTTTTAATCCTAAAAAATCAAAACATGAATTAATTGTATCAAGTCGATTTGATATCAGCTTTTCAAGAGTAATTACTTTAATGTTTTCTAGTCCAAAATTATCAATAAAGCGTTGAATCCATTTAGAATATAAACCAAATTGAAAATAATTTTTCGGATAATAATCATATTCTTCAAAATTGATCTGGCTTTCTATATTTAGTACATTTTTTATTTTGTTTTTTTCTAAGCCTAAACCTTTCATCCACCAAAAGTGAGAATTATATCTATCAATTGGATTTCTTAAAATAAAAATAAATTTTGGAGATTTTTTATAATTTTTATTAATGTTATCTATGAAGGAATTATAATACATATACGAAGTCGTTGATTCGCCATAAATTTTAGACTTTTCAACAAATAGTTTTTTATAATTTAACCAATCTTGTTCTATATATTTTTCAAAATTTTTATTATTCCAAAATACCGGTTCTTTAACTTTAGACATTGAAATTTCTGGGTGTAAATTTAAAAGTTCGTGCAAAGTAGTAGTACCCGACTTTGCAGCACCAGGAATAAATAAATTCGGTAGAAACTTACTTTTCATAATTAATAGCTTTTAACCATTTACTCTCATAAATGTTAGCGACATCATCGTAACTATGATGATCTTCTATGAATTTTCTAGCATTTATACTTATATCTCTAATTTTATCTGGATTTTCAATTAAGATACTTAATTTTTCTACTAAATAATTAACTTCTGGTAATGCATTAATAGCTATGCTATCTTCACTTCCTCCGTAATGCTCTAGCCACTCTTTTTCTGCACCTGTAAATACTACCTTACCTTTAGCCATTGCTTCTAAGGCATTATAACCTTGATCATAGGCATATACTTGATCTAAAAAAATATGGCAATTACAATAAGATTTTATATAGTCTCTATATTTTAAGTCTTGAACTTCAATATATTCAACCCTTTCTTTGTATTTTTTTTTAATTATTTTCATTGCTCTTATGAAATAATCGTTGCCTTTTTTAATTGAGTTCTTCGAATTAATTCCATGAAATATTATTACTTTATCTTCTATTTCTACGAAATCATAACTTAATTTTTTTAAGTTAAGTGGATTTGGAACCATTCCTAAGTACTTTTTTTTTCCAATTAATGGAATATGGTAGTCTAAATCAGAGCTAATAACGCCTTTAATATTATTATAAATATATCTATGAAGTTTTTCAAACTCTGATGAATTGTATTTTAATATGTGACGATATTTTTTTAATAATAATTTATCATTTAAATAAGGGGTAAGTATCGAATATTTAAATTTATTTTCTAATGCATACTTAACACTTATATAATCAACTCCACATGATAAAAGAAATAGGTTTTTATTATTTTTTAATATTTTTTTAAGTAAAATTGTCTCTAACCAAGGAGTAGTTTTAAATGAATTTTCGTTTATTAATTGAACAATGTCAAAGTCTTTTAAAGTTTTTATTTTTAAGTAAGCTTTGAATCCTAATTCAAAGTCATTTAGACTGACCTTAAGTAACTTGTCAATTATCTTTGCGATAAATTTCAAAAATGGTATCTCAAAAATTGTTGATTTAACTTCTATGTCCACCGGGTAATTTTTAAATCCATCTCCAGTACCCAATAAAGTAACTGAATGACCGTTTAATTGTAGACCATCTTTTAGAGAATTATGAAGTCCACTATATTCACCTATTAAAAGAATTTTCATTAATTTATCTACATTTGTTTCAAATATAATTTTAATGAGTAATGTAAACAACAAAAATATCAGTTTAGAAATCTTAATCTCAACAAAAGACAGAGATAATCTTGATTTTTTAAATAGTATTTTTATTAATAATGATACTCATACTAACTCTATATTAATTATTAATCAAACGCAGAATATAAACTTTTCTTGCCCACATTCTGATAATATTAATTTAGTCAATGTAAGTGAAACCGGTTTATCAAAAAGTAGAAATTTGGCAATTGAAAAAGCTAAATCTGACATATGTTTATTTGCTGATGATGATATTGTTTATGAAAATGATTATGATTCTATAATCTTAAATGCTTTTAATCTCAATCCGAGTGCAGATATAATTACATTTAAGATGAATGATTTAAAAGGTAATTCTTTTAAAGATTATCCAATCATAAAAAAGCATAACAAAAAATCTTTAAGTTTTGTTAATTCTGTGGTTATTGCTTTTAGAAGAGATTCTATTATTTCTAATAAAGTTTTATTTGATGAAAACTTTGGATTAGGATCAATATTTCAAACAGCAGATGAATATGTTTTTCTTAGGAATGCATTAAAATTGAAACTAAATATTGTTTTTCACAATGAGGTAATTTTATCTCACCCAATTAATAGCTCAGGAAAAGACGTTGCTAGCGATAGAATATTATTTGCTAAAGGTGCTTTGTTTTATAAATATTATAATATTCTTTCTTTTATTAAATTAATCCACTATTTATATTTAATGTTTAAATTTAAATATATTAGTTTAGGTCAAATTTTTAATAAGTATTTTGTTGGAGTTAAGGGAATAATAAAATATAAGAAGATAAATAATGAAAAAAAATAGTTTAGAAAATGTTTACAAATTCAATATTCCTAAAATAATATCTCCTGAGGGTATGGGTTCTTTGTCCTTTGTTGAGAAAGAAATTATTCCTTTTTCTATTAAAAGAGTTTACTATTTATATGATGTTCCATTTAATGGAGAGCGTGGAGGACATGCGCATAAAGATCTATTTCAAGTCTTAATAGCCCTCAATGGAAGTTTTGAGTTGTTGCTAGATGACGGTTCCAATACAAAAAAAATATTGTTAGATAGTCCTAACATTGGCCTATATATTCCAAATGGTATTTGGAGAGAAATGAATAATTTTTCTAAAAATTCAGTTTGTCTAGTTTTGGCATCTGAAGACTATGATGAAAATGATTACATTAGAAATTACCAAGATTTTAAAGAAATGAGCTAATTATTTTAAAGAGCACAAATACGATAATCTATATAGATCAAAAACAAATAAACTAGGGTTTGATCCTTTTAAGTTTGATTCAATAGATTTTGAAAAGATGTTAATTAGCTTTGAAATTATTTTTTTAAGTCCAAAAAAATTAAATAATCTATAATATTTTAAGATAGTTATATCATTTTTATTTATCAATTTATTAGTATTTAGATAGTGTAAATTTTCTAATGCCTCTTTAGTCTTTGCTAAAAATTTTGAATTATCATCTAGACCGTAATGGGTTACTTCGTTATCAATATGATTTATTGAAACCAAATTTTCTTTTAGTAATGCCCCAAAAAAATAATCCATTCCGTAACCATTTATATTTATGTTTTTATTGATTTTGTCAAAAATTACTTTTTTAACTAAAAAATTTGAAGAAATAATGTATTTGTATGGATTTTTATTTCTAATAACACTTTGAACATCTTCTCTAGACTTTCCAAACAGATATCTTAGGTTATTTGTTTCAATGTTTTTATAATTAAAGCCACCAAAAACAACTTCAAATCCTTTTTTAATCTCATTTACATAAACTTTTATAAAATTATCATTCAGTGGTTTAACGTCAACATCAATATAGAGAAGCCATTTGTATTGTGCTTTTTGAGACAATAATTGACGATTTGCTACTCTACCAATATTTTTTTTACTTTCAAAAAATTTACAATTTGTAAGCATGTTAATCTTTTGATTTACTTCATTTAAAGTAGAAAATGAAGCATCATCTATACTTATAATTTCGAAAACAATTCCTAGTGTTAAACACTCTTTTTCTAGTCTAGATACTAGATCATATGCATTATAGTTATAGCAAGGAATTAAAATTGAAATCATTCGTAAATATTTTCAATACTCATCCCAGTTACATCAATGCTACGTATAGATTTATTGTTGCATAATAGTGTTTTATGTGGAAACTGTTTAATTAATATAAAATCATGTGTTGCCATGAGAATAGTATTTCCTTTTTTATTTAAATCAAGTAGAAGTTGCATAATTTCCAGACTTGTTTTAGGATCTAAATTTCCTGTTGGTTCATCTGCTATAATTAAATCAGGATTATTTAATAGTGCTCTAGATATTGCTACTTTTTGTTTTTGACCACCTGATAATTGATGTGGAAACTTGTGAATCAAATCTTTAATATTAATAATTTCTAAAACTTCATAAATCCTATCTTCAATTTTTCTTTTGTTTTTCCACTCGGTAGCTTGAAGAACAAATTTTAAATTGTCAAAAACTGACCTGTCTTTTAGAAGATTGAAATCTTGAAAGACTATTCCAAGTTTTCTTCTCAAAAACGGTATTTTATTTTCTTTTAAATTTTTAAGTGTAAAGCCACCTACAGAAATTTCTCCTTTTTGTAATTCTAAATCTGCATAAATAGTCTTTATTAAACTACTTTTCCCTGATCCAGTTTTTCCAATTAGATAAATAAAATCACCTTTATTAATGTTGATATTAATATTTTCAAAAATTGTTTCATCTTGTTGAAATATTGAAACTTCTTCTATGTTTAATATGCTTGAACCCATAATATAAATATAATACTTAATTGTATTATTTTAGCAAAGAGGTGTTTAAATCCTAATAAAATTATGAAAGATAAAATCGATAATATTTCAAAGTTATCTAAAGTTAATTTTAAAGAAAACAACTCTTTCTTTAATAAATTAAAGAAAAAACAACCCAAACAATTTGATTATTTAATGAGTGATCTTCATAATGAAGAATTTTCAAAAACTAATTGTTTAGAATGTGCAAATTGTTGCAAAACAACAAGTCCAATTTTTACATCTAAAGATATTATAAGTATTTCTAAGCACTTACGACTTAAAGTTGATGAGTTTATATCAAGATATTTAATAATTGATTCTGACAATGATTATGTACTTAAAAAATCCCCTTGTGTTTTTTTAAATGATGATAACTCATGTTTTATTTATGAATATAGACCTAAAGCATGTCGCGAATATCCCCATACTAACAGAAAAGATTTTCATAAAATTTCTCAAATTACTATGAAGAATATTGAAATTTGTCCTGCTGCTTTTAATATTGTAGAGAAGCTCAAGATTGCAATAAAGAAAACTTAATATAGTAAGTATTTGTTTCTTATTTTTTTAAAATCATTTAATTCATATATCCAGGAAGATCTTATTTCATTTTCTGACCAATTATTGATGATTTGTTCTTTTAAATTTTTAGTTCCCGATAGCTTTACAAAAAATGAATTAAAAAAATCATCTTTATTTGAACTGTTATTATAACTATTAATTAAGTATTTAAGCTCTATTCTATTCAAATCTTTTATAGATTTTAGTTGTTCTCCAAAACAAACTAAACCATTGTTTTTTGGACTACTTGATCCAGAATTAGGTTTTGGTATAAATCTATATTTGTACATTTTGGTATCTAAAAAAGGGCTGCCATATATGGTAAACTGTTCATTAGTTCCTCTTCCAACACTGACGTTTGTACCCTCAAATAAACATAAACTAGGATATAAATTTATTGATTTGTCATTAGGTAGATTTGGTGATGGTTTTATAGGTAAACTATAATTAGATTTTCTATTATAGTTTTTTATTTTAATTATTTTTAATTCACAATTCAAATCATTTCCTAACCAATTTTCTCCATTAATCATATTTGCATATTCACCAATTGTCATACCATATACTATAGGTACATTGTGCATACCAACAAAACTTTTATTTTCTGATTCTAAAACCGGTCCATCTACATAATGAATATTTGGATTAGGACGATCTAAAACTACTAAAGGGATGTTGTTTTGAGCACACGCTTTCATGACGTAATGCAAGGTAGATATGTGCGTGTAGAATCTAACACCTACATCTTGAATATCAAAAATCATTATCTCAATCCCTTCTAAATCTTTATTTGATAATTCACCATATTTTCTTTTTTTTCCATGTAAAGAAATTATTTCTAAACCTGTTTTTTTATCAACATCATCTGAAATATTGGCTCCATTTGGCTTTTCACCCTTATATCCATGCTCGGGTGTAAATATTTTTTTTATTTCAATATTTAATTTCAAAAGCGAATCAACTATGTGAGTATAGTCAATATATTCATTTGCTAATAATTTGCTTTTAGACTTATTTGACGATTTAAATATTACAGAAGTATGATTAGCAACTATTCCAATTTTCTTAGCTGTTATTAACGATTTGTATTCATTAATTCTCTCAGCTCCAACAATTATTTTATTTGTAGTTTTGTTATTGTCAATAATTTTTTCATTACCACAAGATGTGTTAATAGTTATTATTGAAAAAATAAAAAATAAACTTCTTTTAAGCATAATTAATTTTGAAATTTGAATTTTTCTTGGCCAAACGAATTATAAGTACTAAAGCTTATAAAAGTAGTATATCAGCTCCAATAATAAAAATTGGAATTGTAGCAATTGCATTATCAGTAATTGTGATGCTTGTGTCTATATCAACAGGAATCGGATTGCAAAATGAAATAAGAGATAAACTATCAGCTTTTAATGGACATATAAAAATTACAAATTTTGACTCAAATAACTCTGAAGAATCCATTTATCCTATTAAAATCACGAAGAGTTTGTTACAAGGTTTAGATTCTGTTAGTAATGTTGAGTCAATAAATCAAATTGCATTAAAATTTGGTATAATTCGAACTTCAGAAGATTTTGATGGAGCTTTGTTTAAAGGTGTTGATAGTATTTACAGTTGGAATAATATTTCAGACTATATAATTAGTGGATTTATACCTAATATTTCATCTACAACTTCAAATGAAGTGCTGATTTCAGATAATTTGTCTAATAAATTAGGTTTAAAAATTAATGATTCATTTCAAATGATTTTTTTTAGAAATTTAGAATCTAATGTAACCTTAAGGAAATTTAATATAGTAGGGTTGTATGATTCTGGCTTTAATGAGATTGATGAAAATATTATTTTTGGTGATATAAAACACTTAAGAAGGATAAATAAATGGAATGATAATCAATCTGGCGAATTGGAAATTTTTATTGATGACTTTAATTTAATTGAAGAGACTTCAAAAATGATTTACAGCTCTACACCATCAAATTATAATTCTATAAATATCAAACAAAAATATTCTTCAATATTTGACTGGATACAAATCTTTGATAAAAATATAATAGCTATTCTATTTATCATGGCATTGGTTTGTTCTATAAACATAATTAGTGTCTTATTAGTCTTAATTTTAGAAAGAACAAATATGATTGGTATTTTAAAATCAATGGGTGCCGATAACCTCAGTATTAAGAGAGTTTTTCTTATTATTGTTTCATATATAATCTTTTTAGGCTTATTAATGGGTAATGTAATAGGTTTGTGCTTCCTATACGTTCAAAAAAAGTTCAGTTTAGTAAAGCTTGATCCAGAAATATATTACACCTCACAAGTTCCTGTTTATTTGTCTTTTGATTATGTGTTTATATTAAATTTATTTACTTTTTTAGTGTGTTTATTTAGCATTGTAGTTCCATCATATCTTATTTCAAAAATTTCTCCAATCAATTCTATTAAGTTTCGTTAATTTTTATTTATATTTTTTAGATATAGCTTTGTATATTTGAGCAAATAAAATTAATGGAATATTTTGAAAATATCTTAGGTACGATTGGTAATACTCCACTTGTTAAAATAAACAATTTGACTAAAGATTTACCATGTTTAGTGTTAGCTAAATACGAAACTTTCAATCCAGGTAATTCAACGAAAGATAGAATGGCGCTCAAGATGATTGAAGACGCTGAAAGCCAAGGTTTATTGAAAAAAGGTGGTACCATAATTGAAGGAACATCTGGCAATACAGGTATGGGTTTAGCATTGGCAGCAATAGTTAAAGGATATAATTGTATTTTCGTTTTATCAGATAAGCAATCTAAAGAAAAGATGGATATTTTAAGAGCTGTTGGAGCTGAAGTTGTTGTTTGTCCTACTGATGTAGCTCCAGACGATCCAAGATCTTATTATTCAGTCTCTAAGCGTTTATCTGAAGATACACCAAACTCATGGTATGTAAATCAATACGATAATCCTAGTAATGCCATAGCTCATTTTGAGTCAACAGGACCAGAGATATGGAATCAAACTGATGGAAAAGTAACCCATTTCATAGTTGGTGTAGGTACTGGTGGTACAATTTCTGGAGTTGGTAAATATTTAAAATCTAAAAATCCAAATATTAAAGTTTGGGGAATTGACACTTACGGCTCTGTTTTTAAAAAGTATCATGAAACTGGTATTTTTGATGAGAATGAAATATATCCGTATGTTACTGAAGGAATTGGTGAGGATATATTACCTAAAAATGTTGATTTTAATATCATTGATGGTTTTACAAAAGTAACTGATAAAGATGCGGCTGTTTTTACTCAAAAGTTAGCAAAGGAAGAAGGGATGTTCCTTGGTAATTCAGCTGGAGCTGCAATTAAAGGTTTATTGCAATTGAAGAATCACTTTAATGAAGATGATGTAGTAGTAGTTTTATTTCATGATCATGGGAGTAGGTATGTTGGAAAAATGTTCAATGATGATTGGATGAAAAAAATGGGTTACCTTTAATACTATATGACTAAAAGGTTTTTTAAATCTAAACTTGTTTTTGCAATATTTTTATTGCTGTCTTTATTACTTTTTGCAATTTTTGGCTATAAATATATTTCTGGGCATAGCTGGATTGATGCCATTTATATGGCAATCATTACTATTTCCTTTGTTGGTTTTGAAGAGTTAGATGGAACTTCCGAATCTAAAATATTTATTATAATTTTAGTAATAAGTTCTGCAATAATATTAGGTTACTCAATTAAAATAATTACTGAATATATAGTTAGTTTATATTCTAATAAAATAAAAGTAAAAAAGATGCAAAAAATCATTGATAATTATGAAAACCATACCATTGTTTGTGGTTATGGTAAAAACGGTAGTCAAGTTGCGAAAAAGCTAACGGCATATGATAAAAAGTTTGTTATAATTGAAAAAAATCAAGATACAATTGACAAAAATAATACTGATAAAATTTTTGTGAGTGGTGATGCAGTTTTAGATGAAGTGCTTTTAAAATCTGGAATTATGAAAGCATCTTCTCTAATATGTACTTTACCTACAGATGCTGACAATTTATTTATTGTTTTAACTGCAAAACAATTAAATCCAAAACTTAAAATAATTAGTAAAGCATCGGAGGAAACTTCCTACAAGAAGCTTAAATTAGCTGGAGCTGATAGTGTTATAATGCCAAATAAAATTGGAGGAGATCATATGGCTTCTCTAGTTGTTGTCCCAGGTATTTTAGAATTTGTTGATAATTTATCTATTGTAGGTAAATCTGAAATTAATCTGGAAGAAATTTCTTCGGATATTTTATTGGACTCTGTTTCAAATAAAACGATTAAAGATCTTGATTTAAGAAAAAAAACTGGGTGTTCTATTATTGGTTATAAAGATCCTAAAGGAAAATACATTATTAATCCAGAAGCAGAACTTATTCTTGAAGTAAACTCAAAAATAATTGTTTTAGGAAAATCTGAACAAATTCACAAACTAAATTCTCTATACAACATTTAATTATCCTAAAATATTTTTTTTTAATCCATTTTTTTTACCATATTGTTAATTGTCTAAATTTTAATCTAATTAAACTTTTATGAAAAAATTACTTTCACTTTTATTTTTTGTAGCACCATTATTTTCTTTCTCACAAGATAAAGGCTTGGATAAACGTATTGATGAAGCATTCAAACCTATTTCAGATTTTTTTAGTGATGTTGTGTTTTTTGAAGTTGCTGGTTATCCCTTTGTAATATTATTACTTGTTGGTAGTGCAGGATTCTTTACAATATATTTTGGTTTTCCAAACATTAGATATTTTAAAACTGCAATTAATGTAGTAAGAGGTAAGTATGATGATTTAGACAAGGATGAACAAGGTAATAAACAAGGAGAGGTTTCTCATTTCCAGGCTTTAGCTACAGCAGTCTCAGGAACTGTCGGTAACGGAAATATTGCAGGTGTTGCTTTAGCAATTGCATTAGGTGGACCAGGAGCAACTTTTTGGATGATCATTTGTGGTCTATTAGGAATGTCCACAAAATTTGTTGAATGTACACTTGGTGTTCAATACAGAGATGTTGGAGAAGATGGAACTGTATATGGAGGACCTATGTATTATCTTAGTAAAGGACTGAAAAATAAAGGTTGGGAAAAGTTAGGCAAAGTTACTGCTGTGCTATTTGCTATATTTTGTATTGGTGGATCATTTGGTGGTGGAAATGCTGCTCAATCAAATCAAGCTACAATTGTTTTAAAAGATTTATTAGGTCTAGATACTACGTTTGCTGGAGCTATTATTGGACTTATATTAGCAACCTTCGTAGGAATAATTATTATTGGTGGTATTAAAAGAATTGCATCAGTTACAGAGAAGATTGTTCCATTGATGGCTCTGCTTTATATATTAGCTTGTGTTTATATTCTAGCGATTAACTTTAGTTATATCGATGATGCTATTTCATTAATTATTAAAGAAGCATTTAATCCAACTGCAATCGGAGTAGGTGGAATTATTGGTGTTTTAATGGTTGGGTTTAAAAGAGCTGCATTTTCAAATGAAGCTGGAGCAGGTTCTGCTTCAATTGCTCATTCTGCAGTTAAAACTAAATATTCTGCTTCTGAGGGATTAGTTGCATTATTAGAACCATTTATAGATACTGTTGTTATTTGTACAATGACCGCACTAGTAATTGTAATATTTAATTCAAATGGCGCTTTTATTTATGGAGGTGACGGAATGGGCGGAGTACTTATAGATGGTGTAGTCTATGAAGGAGCAGGAATTACATCAAAAGCATTTGCTGAATATATTCCATACTCAGGCGTATTTTTAACTGTTGCGGTAGTATTATTTGCTGTGTCAACAATGATTTCTTGGTCATATTATGGACTTCAATCTTGGAAGTATTTATTTGGTAGAGGTAGAGTAGCTGATTTAACTTACAAAGTTTTGTTCTTAGTATTTGTTGTAATTGGAGCTGCTGCTAGCATGAATTCAATATGGGCTTTCTCTGATGCGATGATTTTTGCAATGGTTTTCCCGAACATGGTTGGGTTGTACTTTTTGTTTCCAATTGTCAAAGAACAGCTTAATAAGTATTTGGAAGCAATTAAATCAATGTAATATTTATTATAAATTAATTTATTAAAACTTTTATTAACTAATAATTAGTTTATATTTGCAAAACAATTTTAAAGAAGGGAGGTCCTGATATGCTAATAATACCAATAAAAGAAGGAGAAAATATCGATAGAGCGCTAAAGCGTTTTAAAAGAAAATTTGATAAGACGGGAACTAAAAGATCCCTTCAAACTAGAAAGCAATTTGTAAAGCCTTCAGTCAAAAGGAGAGCTCAAATACAAAAAGCTCAGTATATTCAAAATTTAAGAGATAAAGAACAAATCTAATTTTAGTTTGTTAAAAAAAATAAAAAAGCCTTACATTAAACTGTAAGGCTTTTTTATTAAATTTATATTACAAAATTTGATATGAGTTTAAAATCCTTTTTTGATTATCTGGAAATTGAAAAAAAATATTCTTCTAATACTATTGAAGCTTATCGAAATGATTTAAATGTTTTTTCTAGATTTTTAACTGATGAATTTGACGTGAATAATATTAATAATACAAACTATTCTTATGTAAGATCTTGGATTGTCGATTTGGTAAATAAGGGTATATCAAATCGATCAATAAACAGAAAAATTACATCTTTAAATTCTTATTTTAAATTTATATTAAAAATTGGTTTGATTAATGAAAATCCATTAACAAATCACAAAGCTCTTAAAACTCAAAAAAAAATTCAATTACCATTTTCTGAAAATGAAATGTCTAATGTTTTAGATTTAGATAATTTTGAGGACAACTTCACAGGTGTCAGAGATAGACTTATAATCGATTTATTTTATACAACAGGTATAAGAAGAATTGAATTGATTCAATTAATGATTTCAGATATCAATATTAATAATAAGCATATTAAGGTTTTAGGTAAAAGAAATAAAGAAAGAATAATTCCACTAATTGATTCTACAATAGATATTTTAAATAAGTATTTATTATACAGAGAGGAATTAAAATCAGATAATACTTTTTTATTTATTACTAATAAAGGAAAACAAGTTTATGAAAAATTAATTTATAGAATCATTAATAAGTATTTTGATACTATCTCTACCAAAGTTAAAAAGAGTCCACACATTATAAGACATTCTTTCGCAACTCACCTTTTAAATAATGGTGCTGATTTAAATTCTGTTAAGGACTTATTAGGGCACTCAAGTTTAGCTGCTACTCAGGTATATACCAATCGTAGTATTGATGAAATAAAAAAGGTATTTGCTAAATCTCACCCAAGAAATATATAGTATTTCACCCCCACTTTTTTTAGTTAAAAATTTAATCAAATTTATTTTGTTTAAATAAATAAGTATATATATTTGCATTCCGTTTATTTAACGGATTAAAAGCCGATGTAGCTCAGCTGGCTAGAGCAGCTGATTTGTAATCAGCAGGTCGTGGGTTCGAGTCCCTCCATCGGCTCAGTTCTTTAACATAGTGAATATATTAATGGGGAGATACTCAAGCGGCCAACGAGGGCAGACTGTAAATCTGCTGACTACGTCTTCGCAGGTTCGAATCCTGCTCTCCCCACTTTTTTCACACTAATTAAATATTGCGAGAGTAGCTCAGTTGGTAGAGCGTCAGCCTTCCAAGCTGAATGTCGCCAGTTCGAACCTGGTCTCTCGCTCTTTTAATTTTTTCATTATCTTTATATTATCCAAATAAATATTGCGAGAGTAGCTCAGTTGGTAGAGCGTCAGCCTTCCAAGCTGAATGTCGCCAGTTCGAACCTGGTCTCTCGCTCTTTTTTTCTTTTTTTTACAATTGCCGATGTAGCTCAGGGGTAGAGCGTTTCCTTGGTAAGGAAGAGGTCTCGAGTTCAATTCTCGACATTGGCTCTTCTTTAAATCATTATTTTTTTTAAGTTTTATATAATTATGGATGTCCACTTTTAGTACATTTTAAGTTTAGTTATTTCTTTTTAGTCTAAATAAGAATTTTGCTTAAAAGTCTATTTAAATTGTTTCTAAACACATATGCACATACTTTTGAGTATATAAAAATATTTAATTATGGAAAATTTATCTTTGAGTAACAGCTGTGTTAACTGTGAAAATTTAAAAAATAATTCAATTTGTGACTTTCACAAAATTGCAGTTAGCGAAAAGTACACATGCGAAGAATTTGAAAATAATCCTGTTTAATTTATACTTTAAATAATAAGTATATCTTACGATTTTTTTTAAATATTAATTATAAATTATAATTAATAACCAATCTTTTATGTAATTTAATGTAATGAGAACATTTTTTTTAGTTTTTTATTCATTTACATTATTTATCAGCTCTTATCTCCCTTTACATGCAAATGAATCCTTCATTTCTGAAAGGGTAACATTTACAAGTCATAACCCTTTCTCTTTTAGCGATGTTATTAACAGTTATGACAAATTAAAAAAACAAGAAGTTTTTGGTAATTTAGTTATCCCATTTGACTCTTTGAACCCTGACAAAAAGTACCCTTTAATTATTGGTGTTGCTGGTAGTATGGGATGGAAAAGCCACCACCTTGATTATTTAAAAATGTATCAAGATTTAGGTTTTGCAACTTTTGAGTTAAATAGTTTTAAAAGTAGAGATATTGAATCAACAGTAGGAGAGCAGAATCAAGTTACTACTGCAGCAATGATTGTGGATGCTTATAAAGCATTGGAAACCTTATCAAATCATCCTTCAATAAATAATGATAAAATTTCAATAACAGGCTGGAGCTTAGGTGGAGCTGTTACATTGTTTTCAGCTTGGCTTCCACTAAAAAGAGCGATTAATAAAGATTTAAATTTTGCTTCACATTTAGCCTTCTATCCACCATGTTTTTTTGAACTCGAAAATTTAGAATTTTCACAATCACCAATTCACATTTTAATTGGTGAGGTAGATGATTGGACTCCTTCAGCTCCTTGTGTTGATCTTGTAAATCAGCTAAGTAATTTTTCAAATATTGATATAACTGTTTACAAAGATTCTCATCATGGTTTTGATAGAGAAGGTGGTTTAGAAATTAATCAAAATGGATATAGTTTTAAAGATTGTATGTTTAAACTAACTGATGATGGAGATGTTTTAATGAATTATTTAAATATACCAATGTCTAATGCATTTCTTCAAAAAGTAGGTTTCTTATTTTGCGCAACTAAAGGGGTAACCATTGGAGGTAATTTTTACGCTAGAGAACAGTCATTTAAATTTGCTAGTGATTTTATGATTAAGACTTTGAATTAAAAATTAGTTTAATATTTTTATTGATCTTATAATTATTCTTTCTGACTTTTGTCAAATTCTTATTTATCTGCTTATTTTTTTTAAAATTATTGTTTTTAAAATGCTTTATTAAGTTATTGATAATCAATTGCTTTATATATTTTATTAATATTTCTTTTATTAATTTTTTTTAACTTTTAATTTTTTATATTTAAGAAATTAATTAATCTAATTTTTAATATTATGAAAAAAAATTACTCATTTATATTTTTATTTTTATTTTCATTTAGTTTCGTATTTTCTCAGGTTCAAGTTGGGAATGGTACTGTTATCAATGAAGAACTTCCTATAGAACCCTACTATGGATATACATATAGTCAGGTAATTTATACTTCCGCTGAAATAAATAGTTCTGGGGATATTTCAGGTGTTTCTTATACCGCTACTGCAGAAACTACTTTAGAAAGTAGTTCTGACTGGACAGTTTACATGGCTCATACTTCTAACTCTAGTTTTGCTGATGGTGATTCTTGGGAGCCATTTGATAATTTTACTCAAATGTTTTCAGGTACTGTTTCTATTTCCGATGGAGTAGTTACTATTCCTTTTGACACTCCTTTTAGTTACAACGGAACTGATAACTTGGTTATAGCTGTTGAAGAAAACCAAGCTGGTTATGATTCTTCGGGACATGATTTTTATTGCACCTCTACATCTGACATTAGAGCTTTAACTTATTATAGTGACGGAACTAATCCAGATCCAGTAGATCCTCCATCTGGACAAACAAGAAATTCAATTGCTAATGTATCTTTAAATGGTATTTCTCAAAGTTGTACTAATCCAACTCTATCTTTAGACGGTTTAACAAATAATTCGGCTACAATATCTTGGAGTGCTACAGATGTTACTTCCTTTGAGTATGTTTTACAATCAGCTGGTACAGGTGAGCCTACTGAATCCGGTACTATTACTTCTGAAAATTCTATTGCTTTTAGTGACTTAGTTGAAGGTACTGCTTATGAAATTTATGTTAGATCTGTTTGTGGGGAAACTTATAGTGGATGGATTATTTTGTCATTTACCCCTCCTCCAACTGGCAGTACTGCAGATAACCCTATAGTTATCGAAAGTTTGCCATATAATACATCTGATGATACTGTTAATTATGGAGATGATTACACAAATACAGCTACCGGATGTGAAAGTGGCTCAGGATACTATTTAGGTGGTGATGATGTGGTTTACAGCTACACAGCAAATGCAGACGCATCAATTAATGTATCTTTAACACCCGCAGCTACTTACTCAGGAATATACGTATATACTGATACTACAGATATTGGAGTGAATTGTTGGCTAACAATGATTTCAAGTACAAGTGCAGCAGAAATGATTTTTGATTTAGATGTTTTAGAAGGAATCACATATTATTTTGTAATTTCTACATGGCCATCGCCTCAAAATGTTGCTTATGATTTGGCTATAATTGAAAACACATGTGTTCAACCGGCTGTTTCAACAGCAATTGATGCAAATTGTAGTGCAGGTGAAGGAGTGTTTTATGTTTCAGTTGATATTACAGATTTAGGTTCATCAACGCAATTGACAGTTGGAGATGGTGTAACTTCATTAACAGCAAACGAAGCATCCATTTTAAATTTTGGCCCATATGATAGTGGAGCAACGGTAAATATAAATGTTGTTGCTGACGATTCTAATTGTAATGATTCTTTTGAATTAACTTACACCTGTCCACCTACAGGTTCTATGGCTGATGACCCTATTATTATAGATAGTATCCCATATAGCACCAGTGATGATACCATTAATTATGGTGATGATTATACTAATTCAGCAACTGGTTGCGATGGCTCTGGATCTTATTTAGGAGGGGATGATGTAGTTTATTTGTATACAGCTACTGCTGACACTACCTTAAATGTTGCTTTCACACCCGAAGGAACATGGTCTGGTATATATGTATTTGCTAATAAAGAGGATATAGGAGTTAACTGTTGGATAGTGAATTCTACAAATAGTGCTGCTATTGCCAGTTCATTTGAACTTGCAGTTGTTACAGGACAAACATATTATTTTGTTATATCAACATATCCTTCACCTCAAAATGTTGCTTATTCTTTAAATATATCTGAATTATTATGTGCTACTCCAACTAACCTTACAGCATCTGATGTAACAGCATCAAATGTTGATATCTCATGGGATGTTAATGATGCGGCTTCTTGGGAGTATGTGTTGACAACCGCAGAAGATTCTTCAGTTCCAACAGAGGCAGGTAATTCAATTGCAGAAGCTTCGCTTACAATAGATTCCTTATCTCCAATTACAGAATATGTGGTTTGGGTACGAGCGATTTGTACAGACGGTACTACTAGCGAATGGACTAGCGTCTCTTTTACAACGTTAATTCAAGCTCCTGGATGTGGTGAAAGTATTTCACAATACGAATATCCAAATGCAACAGGTGGAAGCTATAACTTAGATGATACCTTTGATATTGCAAATGATTGGTCTGCTAGTTTGTTATTCTCTACTACAGCTGGTGATCAAGATGCAGATGGAACTGTAGATCAGGTAACTGTTACAATTAGCGGTTCCACAGAAAATAATTATGATTGGGTGTTTGTAACAAATGGAGCAGGAGAATTATTATATGGACCGGTTTCAGGAGCTCAGGACGAAGCCGTAACATCTGCAGACGGAACAATAAATGTTTATCTTGCTGCGGATGGTAGTGTAATGGGAGGACCTATTACTTTTGATGTAAGTTGTGCTGGTTTATCAGTTAATGACTTTGATCTTTCAGATTTAATGATCTATCCAAATCCTGCAAATGGTGATTATGTAACTATTCAGTCTTCAGTTAGTGGAGAAAAGAATATCGAAGTATATGATATTACTGGAAAGAGATTAATTAATACAATACTAAATTCTGACAAACTAGATGTAAGTTCTATTAGTTCTGGTGTTTATTTAGTAAAAGTTACTATTCAAGGTCAAACTAAAGTATCTAAATTAATTATTAGATAATAACTAATTTTTATCACAAAAAAAAGCACTCTATGTTACAGAGTGCTTTTTTTGTTTAAGAATTAAACGTAGTTTATTTATAATTAAAGTTTTATAACTTATAATACAAACTTATTAATTGTTACTAAACTATCATTGTACATTATTTAATTCTAAAAAAGCTATAATGAATAAACCTTTAGCATTCTTTCTCTCAATTTTGATTTTATTTACAAGTTGTGGTACTGTAAATCAACCTAAATTTAAAAACAACAATAATCATAAAGAGTTAATTCTCAGTAAATATGGAGAATCAACGATTATAAAAAATGATGATAATTATGAAACATGGGTTTATGATTATGGGAGTTTTTTAAAAAGCAACAGAAATGTTATTTTCAATAAAGAAAATAGAATAGTTTCAAACAAAAAAACATTATCTCCACCAGCTTACTTATTTCGAAATATTTTAGCCCCATTCGTAATTTTAGCATTGATTATTGGTGGAGCTGCAAGTGGTGGTGGAGGAATTCCAATTATGTAGTTTTAATTTTAAATAAAAAATTTAAACTTTCATTTTAATATATTTGTAAAAAAACATAACCCCTTACTATGAGACTATTATTAATCTTAATATTATTCTTTTTTTCTTTTACAATTAAAGCACAGGACTGGAAACAAATGATGGATGATCCTATTTATAATATCTATGAGGTAGTAGAGGTCGCAGAAACTTATTTTGAAAATATTGATAAAAATAAAAAGGGTTCTGGCTGGAAAAAATTCCAAAGATGGTTATTTGAAAACGAACCAAAGTTTTATCCATCTGGTGATAGAATGCAAGTTGACCCTCATTATGCATCTAAAGCTTACAAGAATTTTCTAAACAAAAACTCTTCAGTTCAAAAATCAATCTTTGACGGAGAATGGGAAGAGTTAGGTCCTTATTATATTGAAGAAGTTACTGGTCATTATGCTGTAGGCCTTGGTAGAGTAGAGTCATTTTATATCGATGATGATCCAAATATTATTTATCTAGGATCAAGAAGTGGAGGCTTTTGGAAAACATCTGATGGAGGTGAAAACTGGGTAAATACAACTGACGATTTGATTGCAACTGGAGTTAATACCATTGCTGTTAATCCAAATGATTCTAATAAGATTCTTATTAACATTAGAAATTCTAACAATGGAACAACTCATGGTATTTATGAGTCCACAGATGGAGGGAATAATTGGAGTATTACTAATTTTAGCCCTGTAAATTTAAATTGGGGTGGGTTAGGAACTAATGATAGAATTAACTTAATAAAATATCATCCTACAATTCCGGAACTTGTCTTTATTGGAACCTCTAAAGGTTTATATAGGTCTTCGGATAATTTGATAACTTGGAATCTAGTTGGTCAACCTTGGGATAATTTTAGTCAAATAGATTTTCATCCGACAAACAACTCAATTGTTTACGTATCCAAAACCAACGAAGATTCTAATATTTTAATATCTAACGATACAGGATCTACTTTTAGTAATTCTGGTTCAATATTATTCAATAACTCCAATATTAAAATATCTATTTCAAATAATTGTGAAAACTGTATTTTTCTTGGTTCAAGTGATGGAATATGGAAATCAACTGACTTGGGATCAAGTTTTGAGGTGATTTCTGGTTTGTATATAGAAGATATATCTAATTATGGAGCATTTGCTGTAAGTGATGTAAATTCTGATGTAATTTTATATGGAGATATTGATACGCATATGAGTTTTGATGGAGGCGCTAATTTTGAAAAGACAACTTTTTGGTCTGAGGGTAATTCTAATTATGATCAGACTGGAACATATGTACATGCTGATTTAAGAGGAGCTGTTTGTAAAGACGGTGTGTTTTGGGTTAATACAGATGGTTTACTTTGTAAAAGTGAAGACAATGGTGTTTCCTGGGAGATTTTTGAAGGACAGTCAATTAGGGAGAATTATAATTTAGGGGTGAGCCAATCTAATCATTACAGAACAATTAGTGGTTCACAAGACAACGGCACGAGCATAAAAACTGAAAATAATTGGATAGAATTCTATGGTGCTGATGGAATGGAAGGAATTATTCATCCTTTAAATGACGATTGGATGATAGGGAGTTTTCAGTTTGGAGGTAAAAGAAGGACCAAAGATGGTGGATATTCACAAGATGGTGTAGGTAGTGTAGAAAATGGAGGTTGGATTGCGCCACTTTTTTACGACCCTAATGATCAAATGAAAATTTATTCCCTCGGTGACAAAGTAACTGTTAGTGATGATTTTGGATCTACATGGACTGATTTAGGAACTCCTTTTGGTCTAACTGAGTCCATAAATTATGCTACAATAGCTGAAAATGACTCAAACAATATAATAGTAACTCGAGGTAGTCAAATTAAATTATCAACAGATGGTGGAATTACTTTTAGTAGTATTAATTCAAATTTACCAAATAATTATATAACTGATGTTGTTTTTGATCCAAATAATGATGATGTAATTATAGTTACATACGGAAGCTATAATGGTAATAACAATAAAGTGTATTTTACAAATAATCAAGGAAATACATGGGAAAATATAACTTATAATCTTGGGTATTTACCTGTAAGATCTGTTGTTATTGATCATACTGAAAACTCCAATATATACCTTGGAACTGAAATAGGTGTTTATAAAAAAGCTATGTCAGGTCAAACATGGGAGCTTTATAGTCAAGGATTACCAAATATGTCAATTTTAGAGTTAGATATTGTTTATGGGTCCAATACCTTGAGAGCAGCTACATGGGGAAGAGGTTTATGGGAATATAGTTTAGACGGTAGGTTAGATTATCCTTCTATTCTAACTACTGAAATCACCAATCCACCTTCTGACAACAGTCCTAAAGTAGGTTTTAATCAATTTGTTACGTCTGTAATTGATTATAATACTGATCTCACAGATGTTTATCTAAAGTGGTCTATTGATGAGCCGATTTTTGATAATATAATTCCTATGTCAAATGCAAATGATAATATATGGGTATCTGATTCATCAATACCAAATCAAGAAGAGGGAGTTAAAGTTTTCTTTAAAGTTTTTGCAGAAGGAAATAATGAAGATACTACAGAAACCTACAAATACATGTATGAGGTTAAAGCTAACATATATTGTACTCCTTCAATGGATTGTTCCTACGGAGATGGACTTCAATTGTTTCAATTTGCAAATATTAATAATCCATCTGAATGTGAAGGATACGGAGATTTTACAAACATATCTACGGATTTAGAACAAGGATCTGAGTATTCTTTAACTGTAACAACCGGTTATGGGAGTCAATATTTAAATGTGTGGATAGATTTTAATGATGATTTAGAATTTTCTCAAGATGAATTAATTGTTGATGGTTATGTAATTGCGATGGATGAAGCGGCGGGCTCTTTTACAGAAACACTAAATATTTTGATACCAGAAAATGCGAATTTAGGTTCTCATTTGATGCGTGCTAAAACAAATTGGAGTGGTCCAGTTCCTACTGACTCATGCGTGGAAACTACCTATGGAGAAACAGAAGATTATATGGTTGAGATTATTGAATCTTCACTTGATATTTCTGAATCTGTTTTTAGTGATATAAAGCTTTATCCTAATCCCACGAAGGATGATTTTATTATTGATTTTTCTAAATCGTACAATAAATTAGAAATTTTAATCTATGATATCAATGGTAGAATTGTAGATGAGTATAAATTAGAAAATAAATCTAGGATTAATTTAAACCCAAATATTTCTGTAGGATTATATTTTATTAAAATCATAAATTCTAGCCAATCAATTGTTCTAAAGCTAATTAAAAAATAAATGTCAGAACTTGATTCGCTAGATTTATATACTAAAACTTTCTTGATTATCTCTGGAATGTTGTTAATTACGACTATTACATCTAGAATTAATAAAATTTATGAAACAACTCTAGAAGCTGTTATTACCTTTTTAGGCTCTTTTATATTTTTAATTTGCTTAATGGCCTTAAACTATGCCAATTATGATAAAAATGTTTTATTTGTTGTTTTGGTGTTTTTTTCTGCTTTTATTGGATGGAGTTTAGGCCCGACAATGACTGCTCTGAGTGATAAATTTATGTTTAATCGTTATTTAAAAAAAATTGGATTAAAAAGTAAATTTAAATATAGCTTCAAAGAAAGAATTAAAAAAGGTGGTGGCTTTAATAAAAATGTAGCTGAGCAGAGAGTTTATTTTCTAAGTAGTAATCCAAACGAAGTTTTTGAAAAAGAATCTAAAAAATTTCTTGAATTTAGACATCAATTTGAATCTGATACATCTGATTTACAAAAAGAAGAATATAAAAAAGAATGGAGAGATAAAGTTTTTCAAGCTTTATTTTTGACTTTTTTGATTTTGTTTTTTTCAATAGTATTAAATCTTTTAACTAATTATGATTTTGGCCCTTGGGGTATTTATTTATTAAGTTCATTGTTTACACTTATTGTGTCTGAACTATTGAATATGTTTTATTTTAA
>Ga0208964_1000240_pt1 | contig 31033 bp, 17 predicted proteins | sample AOAMet1_08_M0_20_2_FD_188227 | JGI IMG/M metagenome (GOLD analysis project Ga0208964, IMG submission 188227) | Ammonia-oxidizing marine microbial communities from Monterey Bay, California, USA - CAN11_08_M0_20 (SPAdes) | ecosystem: Environmental > Aquatic > Marine > Intertidal zone | place... | reverse complement strand
CGGATGCAAAAACACTGGGAACCCTCACCGAACCTCGAGAATTCAACTTGATGTTCAAGACATTCGTCGGAGCCCTCTCAGGCGAAGAGGGGGCGGCATTTTTGAGACCCGAAACTGCCCAAGGAATTTTCGTCAACTTCAAGAACGTTCTCGACAGTACCCGACACCGGCTACCGTTGGGAATTGCCCAGATTGGGAAAAGCTTTCGAAATGAAATCACGCCCCGCAACTTCACGTTCCGGTCTCGAGAATTTGAGCAGATGGAAATCGAATTTTTCTGCCACCCGGATCAGTCACAAGACTGGTACCGCTACTGGCGCGACCGACGCCTCAAGTGGTATCACGACCTCGGCATTTCTGGGGACAACCTCATCATGCGAGAACACCATCAGAATGAACTAGCACACTATTCGGTCGGCACTGCCGACATTGAGTACGCGTTCCCGTTCATGTCCGAAGGCGAATACGGCGAACTGGAAGGGGTTTCCCATCGAGGAGACTTTGATCTGCGCAGCCACATGGAAGGGAAGCTCGATGAAAAGTCGAACGACCTTGCACTGCAACTTGGCGCCGACGGTAAACCAAAATGGAAAGGCAGTGGCAAGGACCTGTCCTATCGCGATGACCTCACCAATGAGAAATATGTACCGCACGTAATTGAACCGTCCGCGGGAGCCGACCGAGCTGCCTTGGCATTCCTTTGTGAAGCCTATACCGAGGATCAGCAACCCGACGAGAAAGGGAAAATGCAAACTCGTACGGTCATGAAGCTTCATCCCCGTTTAGCACCCATCAAAGCCGCCATCTTCCCACTGGTCAAAAAAGACGGGATGCCGGAAGTGGCGAAAGAAGTTTACCTGGACCTCAAGAAACACTTCAAGGTTTTCTATGACGAGAAAGGAGCTGTCGGACGGCGGTATCGTCGACAGGACGAAGCTGGCACACCGTATTGCATCACTGTCGACGGGCAAACACTCGAAGATCAAACCGTAACCATTCGCGATCGTGATTCTTTGGAACAAACGAGAATCAAAATTGACGAATGCGAATCGGTAATTCGCGACCGAATTCGGCAGTAGCAACGGCGTAGAAGCCTACGCCGATTTGAGAAAGATTGAGCTACGCCTCGGCCGCTATAATTGCCATGGCTTCGTCAGAAATATTGAAGTTGGCCGAAACCATTTGGACATCATCGTGATCGTCCAAAGCTTCCATCAGCCTGAGAACTTTCCTCGCATCCTCGACTTCAATGTCAACCGTATTTTGCGGGACCCGCGCGAGTTGTTTTGATTCACAAGCGATTTCCGCTGCTTCCAACGCATCACTTACACCGGTGAAAGCGTCCGGCTCACAAGTCACCTCAAAGCTGCCTTCATTCGCCGCGATATCCTCTGCACCCGCCTCCAATGCGAGTTCCATCAGCTTCTCTTCATCGATCTGGTCGGCTGAGATGACAATCAAACCTTTCCGATCGAACATGTAACTGACACACCCAGTCGCCCCCATTTTCCCGCCACCCTTTTCGAACAGCTTACGCAACTCAGGTGCCGTTCGATTCCGGTTGTCGGTTAGAATGTCACACATCACAGCAACTCCGGCCGCCGCGTAACCTTCGTAGATGATTTCTTCGTAATCATCCCCGCCAGTCTCGCCGGCACCTTTCCGAATCGCCCGTTCAATGTTGTCCTTGGGCATACTAACGGCTTTGGCATCCTGAATTGCGGTGCGCAATCGGATGTTTCCATCTGGATCAGCACCACCTGCTTTGGCTGCAACAATTATTGCCTTCGAAAGTTTGCTCCATGCCTTGCCGCGCTTGGCATCGGTCGCCGCTTTCTTATGCTTGATGTTTGCCCACTTACTGTGGCCCGCCATCAGATCACCTCTTCATTACGAGATTCAAGTTCCATTCATCCGGTTCTGTTAAAGCAACCGCTTAAGTTACCGGGCGACTCTTTCCTATCGGGGTTTTTTCTTGGAAAGCCGTTTCGTCGGCGATTTCTTTTTGGTTACTTTCGCTGTCGCTTTTTTAGCAGGCTTTGCCTTTGCTTTTTTAGTTGACTTGGCAGCCGCTTTTTTGACTGGCTTCGCTGCGGCCTTCTTCGCTGCAGATTTCTTGACTGGCTTGGCCGCGGCTTTCTTTACAACCTTTTTCTTCGTTTTGGCTGCAGCTTTTTTCGCGACTGGTTTACCCTTCGCAGTAGCTTTCTTGGCTACGACCTTTGCAGGTTCTTTCTTCTCAGGCGCCTTTTTCTCGGGCTCTTTCTTACGGCTGGCCCGTTTGGGGAACCGCTCTTTCGCGTCACCACTGACTTTCAAAATCTTCGCCCGAATTGCGTTACTGAAAGGAGCGCTGTTAAACGCAACCGCCAGCTGATGAACCAAGATCGAAAACTCCGCACCCTTAGCTTTAGCAATCGTTCGCTCTAAACCAGGCACACGGTCTTTCTTTGACTCGTCTTCAGTCACAATTCCAAGTACGTAAAACAAACGCATTAGAGAGTGGTCAAGTGGAATCGAGTGACCTCCCAGTCCATTTTGAGCCACGTAGGACACAACAAATTGGGAAACGCCGTTGAACTTTTGAAATGTCTGAACGGCTTTGCTGAGGTTTTCTTTTTTGAGAAAATCAAGATCGAATTGATAGTAGTGCTCAAAAATCCCGTGAAGTGTTTTCTTTAAACTCTTCGCCGCCGCCGTTGGATCCGATAGATTGCGACACGACTCTGCCAACTCAGCCACTGTTGTTACCCGAACTTCATTCCAGTCGAAGTAATTTTCTTGAAGCCTCGCGAATGCATCGTCCGCCGCGTCAAACGTTGAATTCTCCAAACAACATCCGTAAATCATGTGCTCTAACACCGACCGGTTCGAAGGGGGTGTTATTACTTGATATTCTTTTTTGACGAACTTGTGAAGTTTCGTAATCAAATCAGCTCGGTTTTTCGCGGACATTTCTTCTCTTTACAACGGTGGAACCAAATTGGATTGCAATAGATTAACGTTTCAGGATAGTCTCGATTTCTTGGGCGTCACCACGTTGAATGGAATTCATGGCGATAAAGCTCCATCCAGCGAAGATCTAATCGTTTATACCGGACCTTCAACCGATCCGTCCGGAATTTCCGGGTCAGATTCGTGCGTTTCTTCAACTGTTACGTCCCCGCTTAGCGATTCTGAAGAATCAACGGTTTCAGATTCCTCGGACGCATCGGCACTCACTGAGGCAGTCTGCTCCTGTTGCTCTCGCTCCGCCGGCAGCACTTCTTCAAGAATGCGGGTTACCAGCAAAGCATGCTGAATCCCCTTATCGAGCACGAACTGAAGTCGTGGGGTGTATCGCGTATCGATGCGATTCCCAACTTTCTGCTGTAGATAACCGGCCGAACTTTGCAGCCCGCGAATGCACAGCCCTTGCTTGGTATCATCACCCATCACCGATACATGAACCTTAGCCTGTCGCATATCGGGGGCGACTTCGACCAGTGTCACCGTGACGTCTTTGATCCTAGGATCCTTGAGATCAGCGATGATCGCCATACTCACAACTTCTCGGATCGCCTGAGCGGCCTTCAAAACACGACGGGAACTCATAATTCAAAGCCTGAAAATGACACTAAAACAAGACGTACAACTACGGACAACCGTCCGCTACTAAAATCCGAAATCTACAAGGTTCTCGCCACTTCTTCGATCTTGTAGGCCTCGAGCGTATCACCTTCCTTGATGTCATTGAATTTTTCCAGCTTGATGCCGCACTCCATACCACGCTGGACTTCCTTAGCATCGTCTCGCTCACGCTTCAACGATTCGATCGGATAATCACCGATCACAGTTTGATCACGAATGACTCGCATCCGGCATTCACGCTGAACCGAACCACGCATTACCCGGCAACCGGCAATCATTCCGGTCTTACTAACACTGAAGGTTCGTAAAACCATCGCCATCCCAAGCTCAACCACTTGCTCTTCAGGTTTCAAGCGACCCTCAAGCGTAGCCTTGAGATCATCAGTGATCTTATAGATCACGTCATATCTACGAATCTCAACACCAAGTTCATCTGCGAGAGACCGAGCCTCTTCATTGGCGACAACGTTAAAGCCAACGATCACACCCGACGATGCGTGTGCTAGGCGAACATCACCGACCGAAACTCCACCGGCGAGCGATTGAAGAATCTTAATCTCGACTTCGGGATGTGCAATTTTGCCAAGTTCTTTCTGGATCGCCTCGATCGAACCTTTTACATCTGCTCGAATGATCAGGTTCAACGTCACCATATCCTGTGAGTTGCGATTCAAATTCCCTGACTCGAGCAATTTCTGGAATTCGTCAAGCGACGTCTCAACGGATCGACTACCCACCTGCTCAACTTTACCGCGATGGACTCTCGTCGCCGCAATTTCGCGAGCCTTGGCTACGTCATCCACCACGTAAAACTTATCACCCGCACCCGGCGCGACATCGAGACCAGTCAAATTAACTGGCGTGGAAGGTTCCGCTTCTTTCAGTTTCTTTTTCGGACGCAATGTGTCATGCATCGCTTTTACTTTTCCGAATGAACCGCCACAAACGACGACATCACCCACCTTCAAAGTTCCGCCCTGAACCATGATCTTCGCGACAACTCCACGGTCGGATTGTTGCTCTGCTTCGAGACATGTTCCAAAAGCAGGCCGCGATGGGTTCGCTTTGTACTCATGAAGTTCAGCGGTTACCAGAATGGTCTCTAGCAACTCGTCTAAACCCGTTCCAGCAATCGCACTGGTCTTAATCACTTCCGTTTCGCCACCCCACTCACTTGGGAGCAATTCATGCGTTGCTAAATCTTGCAACGCCTTGTCAGGGGTAACCCCGGGAAGATCGATTTTGTTCAAGGCGACGATGATCGGAACACCGGCAGCCTTCGCGTGGCTGATCGCCTCTTCGGTCTGCGGCATAATACCGTCGTCCGCAGCAACAACCAAAACGGCGATATCGGTGACATTGGCACCGCGAGCTCGCATCTCGGTAAACGCTTCGTGACCCGGAGTGTCAACAAATGCAATTTTGTTTTCACCCTTTTTGATTTCATACGCTCGAATGTGCTGGGTAATTCCCCCCGCCTCACCCGAAACAACATCGATCCCGATAAGTGCATCCAGCAAAGATGTTTTTCCGTGATCAACATGGCCAAGAAAAGTCACGATCGGAGCCCTGGCTTCGAGAGAACCGGAGTCCTCTTGTTCGACATCGAACTCCGCCAGCAACTCATCTTCGAGAGATTGGTATTCACGAACCTCTAATTCGATGCCCAATTCTTCGACAAGCATCTCAACCATCTCATCTTCGATGATCGAATTGATGTTCTTATTTGATTCGTCACCAAGCTGTTTGATCGCAAACAACACCTTAACTTTGGGAACACCCGCGGCTTCTGAAAACTCACGCACCGAACAAGGAAGTTGCAGGACGACGTTGTCTTTTCTAGGAGCGGCAGTATTTACCGTCGGCCCCGAACGATGTCGACGCCGGAACGAAGAATGATTGCGAGACGGACGTCGATTTTGACGAGAAGGACGCGAGCCCATCGGACTGTCTTCGCGACCGCCGCGTTCGCGGCGAGCACCTAAACCTCGCTTCTTTGCCGCCTCTTCGGAATCAGTAGCCACCTCGCCTGGCTTGCCTTTTTTCTTCTTATTTTTAGATTTGGTGAGGTGTTCCAGCGGCGCAACGCCCCCACCGGATTTCACACTCTTAATGGCATCCTGCGGGAGAGCAATATCTGGCTTCTGAACCTTCTCGCCAGTCTCTTTTCGTGGCTGTGGCTGCTTAACTGCAGGCATCGCAGCAAAACGAACATTCGCTCCGGCCGGCTTCTTTTTCGGTGTTTCTTTCTTAGCCGCATCGCCTTTAGTATTCCCTCTTTGATCAAGGTTTTTAAGCTGACGACGGGGAGCTACGCCCGGCTGACGCCGAGGCATTAATGGTGGCTTGACTGTCGGCGCGACTGTCTTAGGAGCTTTTGGCTCAACGACCTTCGCTTTCGCGGAAACTTTTGGTTTCTCCGGTACTTCCTCAGGCTTGGGCTTTACACCGCGAATTCGGTCGAGCAAGCCGCCGCGTTTGGCAGTGCGAGCTGGTTCCTCAGGAGTCTCAGCGGGCTCGGGCGTTTCCGGTGTTTCGACAACCTCTTCAACGACTTCTTGAGCCTCGACTTCCACCTCTTCTTCTACCGCTTCTTCCACCTCTGGAGGAGCCACGGCAACAGGCGAAACGATCTCACCAATCTTCTTTTTTGAAGCCACCGGACGCACGGGGCGCATTGGTGCAGCCACGTCAGGCTTTGGCTCAGTTTTCTCAACCTCGCCTCCAGACATGAATCCCTTGACGATGGCAATCTCGTCATCTTCCAGACTTGCTAGCGCAGAGCCTTTACCCTTGATATTTGCTTTTTCACAAATCTCAAGTAATTGCTTGTTATCAAGCCCAAGTTCTTTTGCAAACGCGTAGATGCGTACGGGCACGTGGCGTGACCTTCCTTCTTTGTTGGGCGATCCCAATTCTGACACCAGAACCGAATGACCGCCACCTTTTAAAAATTTGCTTTACATAAAGCGTCCCCTCTGCCGAATAGTGAAAAGAAAACAACGACTTCGTTGATTTCCATACCTGGCACAGACACGGTTATATATCCCCACGAATCAAATCAGCCGGCTTTCGCCTACTGATCTAATTCGACTAATAGTAGTTTCGCCTACTCCGATGAACCCTCACCTTCTGTAGGCTTTGCAGGCTCCGCCGACTCGCTTGAATCAACAGCTGCCTCTTCGGAAGCACTCGCCGCTTGAGCTCGTAACTGCTGCTCAGCTGCGACCCTTTTTGCCTCCACGGCGGCCACCGCAGCGGCCGCTTTTTTCGCTCGTTTTTCTTCTGCTTCTCGCGCTTCCGCTTCCACGGCAAGCACGTCAGCCTGTTCAACAATGGCATCAACTTGACTTTCGGTCAAATCGCCCATCACCATCAGATCCGGAGGCTCAATCACGGAGAGATCATCGTAAGACAAATAACCCTCTCCCACCAGACGATTTGCCAATTCTTCGTCAACCCCTTCGAGCTTACAGAAGCCTTGAACCGCGCGGTCAATTTGCTGCTCCAACTCCCCTTGAGTCATGATCTCGATGTCCCAAGTGCACAATTTACTCGCTAAACGGACGTTTTGCCCGCGTTTTCCAATCGCGAGAGAGAGTTGATCTTCTCGAACCAACACAATCGCACGCCCCATCATTTGGCACAAAATCACTTCGTCCACTTCTGCAGGCTGGAGAGCATTAGGAATCATCTGCATTGGATCTTCGTCAAACCGAACAATGTCGATTCGCTCTCCGGCAAGCTCGTCGATCACCATCTTGATTCGATTTCCACGCACTCCAACGCAAGCACCGACACAATCGACTTTCGAATCAATACTGCTAACTGCGACCTTCGAACGATAGCCAGGCTCGCGAGAAATGGCGTTAATTGAAATCACACCATCGGCAATCTCGGGTATCTCATTCTCAAACAACCGCTGAACAAATACCGGACGAGTCCGACTTAGAACCACCTTCACGCGACTCCCTTGAGCCTTCACTTCGGTAACCAATGCCCGAACACGCTCGTTCGGCTGATGCGATTCTCCCGGAATTTGTTCACTTCGGGGCAAAATCGCTTCGATTGGCCCGAGCGTGACTGTCGTCACCCGACCCTCGTTTCGATGAACAGTTCCTGTCACCAAGTCATTAATGATTTCATTGAACTCATCAATCTGAGAATCACGTTCAGCCTCACGCACCTTTTGGATAATGACTTGCTTAGCCGTTTGAGCACCAATTCGCCCGATGACTTCTTCGTAATCCAATTCATCCTGGCCACAGCGACCGGCAATCTGCCCTGAATCCCGCTCGATAATAAATTCGATATCAGCTTCTTCGCCAAAATGCTTTCGCGCAGCAGACACCAAGGCTGACTCGATCGCGACAAAAACAATCTCTTTCTCGATGTTTTTTTCGCGATGAAGTGAATCAACAATCCGCAAAACTTCACTGGCGTTCATTTTTATTCTTTCAGTAAATTCTCACCCGAATCGGGGTCAAACCACAAAACACGTTCAAGATCAATTTTGACTCGCAACCGGTCACCTGATGCACACTCGGCATCCGATTCCAACCGGAACAAAACAATTTGCTGAATCGTGTTCTTCTGTACTAATTTGTCTTCTTTGGATTTCTGGGTTGGTAACCCGCAAACCCTGGAGTGAACCATCGTCGATTCCCCCAATCGATCAACCTCAGTCACTTCGACCTCAATCGCTCCCTCACTCTTCGCAAGACCGACGTCTTCGGCCCGAAAACCAACGACAACCGCTCTCGCATTGGAACTCCCTGCCAACAGGGCATCCAGTTCATCAAACCGAGGACCGCTAGGCCCCCAAGTCATCGGTATTTGACTCTCAAATTCAATCCGATCACCTACTTTACTAACTGTTCCAGGGCAAAGATTTATCGGTGAATTGCCAATAAACTTTGCCACGAACAGGTTGGCGGGACGCTGATAAACTTCCAGCGGACCGCCAACTTGTAAAATCCTTCCCTCGTTCATGATCGCAACCCGATCACCCAACGTCATCGCCTCGACCTGGTCGTGCGTCACGTAAATCATCGTCGCTTTCAAATCGCGGTGTAACCGCTTAAGTTCAACCCTCAGTTGCTGTCGAAGTTTGGCATCCAAGTTCGAAAGAGGTTCGTCAAACAAAAACGCCGCCGGATTCCGAACAATCGCTCGCCCTAAAGCAACACGCTGTCGTTCACCGCCGGACAACTGATGCGGCTTGCGATCGAGCAAATGCTCAATACCTAATCGCAAGGCCGTTCGCCGAACCTTATTGCCAATCTCCTCTCGCTGTCGGACAAACTCCGAAGCTCGCTGAGGTTGGAAGATCTTTCTTAAACCACGTCCAATTACCCCGCCACCAAACAGTCGATTCAATCTAAGTGTCAAACCAAACGATAAATTCTTGTATACCGACATATGCGGATACAAGGCATAATTTTGAAACACCATCGCAATGTCTCGGTCCTTGGGTGCCACGTTAGTAACGTCACGCCCGCCAATCCGAACCACTCCGCCAGTGCTTCCCTCCAGTCCTGCAATGATCCGAAGTGTCGTGCTCTTGCCACAACCACTTGGACCAACGAGAACTAAAAACTCTTGATCTTCGATCTCAATTGACACATCGGTAACCGCTTGTGTGCCATCCGGAAATCGCTTGTTAACACTTTCCAGTAGCACCGTTGCCATCAGTTACCCACCGTGGCCTTCAGCCAATTGCCTGTTCGGCTCCAGTTAGTCAAAAGGCCCTTCTACTTTTTCACTGCTGCCCAAACTCTGGCAGCGACGAAAAGATAGAAAGACCTTGGAAATCTTCGATTCAAGCCCAAAATAATAGCGTAAAAATCCCCCTCAGTCAATCCAGATCAAACAATCCATTCTTTCTATTGCCGCTGGCAGCAGCAGTTATTGCCTCTCTCTCGCTTCAAGCAGCGTACTTTTACACGCACTTCGAGCAAATCCGTTCCTTTGGGCCACCCAAAACGTTCAAAAACCAATCGATTCGACGTATTTCGGCGAGTATCTCGCGGGAATCTACTCGTCACGCCAACATCAATCCAAGGGTCACTCGAACCCAAACCGCGGACATCAGACCACAGTATGGACGGCCAGCTTGAGATATTCCGTAATGGTTTTGATTTCCAAGCGTTCAAACGCTCGATTTTGAGCCCGAGATCACGCTCCCGAACCGCCAAAGAATCAAATCGAACGATGCTGTTGCCCCGCGGTTAGAGTTGTGGGCAACTCAAAAATAGCTAGCGATCACTCAAACATGCCTGCTGCATCAACATTAGTTATTCGTCTTGTCGGTTTTCCCCCGACATTCGTATACTCGCTGGTTCACGTTTGTTAGGTCGCGACAGATTGGAATATGTCCCTAGCGAATACGTAGGCTTCAGCGATTCCGACTTGGTGATGTAATCTCAAGTCTGACATCGTCTGTTTTGGAGATCGAGATGAGAATGGATTCTTTATTCGATTCAACAATTGGCAACTGCAGATCACTGCACCCCCGTCGCCAGTGGTTGAATGTCATTACCGTCGTTGCGGTTCTTTTTGCGGGACTGGCTTTGCCAGGCTTCGCAGCGGCTCAAACGACCGTTAAACAAAACTGGCCTCCCTCGATAGCCTCAAATCCCGGAACAGTCGGTAAACCGACTCCACCTCCAAGCTCCTTCCAACCTGCCAACATTGGAAAACCGGGAATTGCTTCCACGCAAGTCCCAAAGACTTCCGCAGTTACCCCTCCTCAAATGCAACCGCCAAGTCCACAGGCATTCTCGGGTAATCCAAATTTAAAATTATCCCCCACTTCACCGCCAGTCTCCAATGCTCCCGTTAAGCCGAGCGGTCAATTTCAAAGCAAGAATTTACAAAGCCTACTAGGATCGCCAGTAACTCCACCAGCGAACAATGCAGCTGCTCCGTGGCAAAGACCCGCTCAACCCAAAGCCTCCTCCTTTGTCGCGCCAGCCAGCATGGAATCCGATTTAAATTCGCCGACAGGAGTTGCGGTCGCGGCATTTCCAGTTCAGCCAAAAACTCAACCCACCGCACCGAGTGTATCTGCTGCTAATCCAGCGGTAGCCCAACCACAAAACTCTGTGGTTAGCTCGCAACCTCAAATACCTGTAAAAGCCGCTGCTCCTGCACCAACTAACACGGCGATAGCGAGCTTCAAAAAGACACCCAACGACCTACCGAGTGCGGCTGGCCAAATCTGGCAAGAGTACGACATTACACCCTACACATCGCGGATCACCAATAATAAACAACCGGAACGATCGATAGTCGACTGGATCTTACGCGAAACCGGAACTGAAATGTGGTTCTACCGTCCGCTGGGAATCTTGAATGCCGACAAAGAAAAACTCTACGTTTACCACACCCCTGAAATTCAAAAAGTCGTCAAGAACATCGTTGAACGGTTCAATCGAACCCGAGGCCAAGTTCAAAATGTCGATCTTCACATGATGACAATCGAGAAACCCAATTGGCGATCAGATTTTTACACCATCCTACAGCCAATCAATGTCGCAACTCCGGGCACAGAAGCCTGGATCCTCTCAAAAGAAAATGCTGCCATCCTGATCAATTCACTAGCCAAGCGACCGGAAATCAGAAAGCACAACTCGGGTCGGCTTAGCAATCATGACGGACAAACCATGGTGGTCGAAAAAATCACACCCGTCGAATTCATCCGAAATTTAAAATGGATTCCCAATCAAGTTCCCGCCTTTCAGCCTCAGCAAAGCCGCATCGATGAAGGGTATCGGCTGGAACTGAGCTGTCTTTCTTCGATGGACAATTCGACGATTGAAGCGGTGATTAAGTGCAATGTCGATCAGGTCGAAAAACTAACAAAAGTAAAAGTCGATGTCCCTGTAGGGAACGGCACCAAACAGGAGGTCACTCTCCAAATTCCTCAGCTCGTTAGCTGGAGGCTGCACGAGCGATTTCGTTGGCGTAACGACCAAGTACTGATGCTCAGCTGCGGAGTGGTTGCATCACCCGAACCGGAAAACGACGGGCTCGGCCTCCGAATTCCCGGTCTACCTCAAAAATCAAACCAAGCTGAGGCACTCCTTTTCATTGAGTATCGCGGGCCAGCCCAGAGCGCTACCATCCCTCAAACTGCGAATAAATCAACCGCTCCGATAAAATCACCTTGAACCAGAGGTTCCTTGAGGGCTGCCGGACAGAACTTCGGCTCCAGTCTGCTTAATTGCCCAAAGTCATCTCGACGACCACCGCAAGAAGCCTAGAATAGACATCGGAAAGCACAGCCGGTTTAAGCCGTCAGCTGCCCAACACATTAAAATTTCAGTGCAGCTCTTGGTTCGAGACGCACTATTTTCATCCCTTTTTTAAAACTTTCGCCCAAAGTTTTTCATTCCATGGCCCAATCAGATCGCCGCGTCGTCATCACAGGAATGGGTTTGATCAGCCCCATTGGCAGTTCATCCACCGATCTTTGGGATTCGCTCAGTCAACAGAAGAGCGGTGTCCGTTTGCTTTCTAATTTGCCTACGGAACATTTCCCTTCTGACTTTGGCGGTGAATGCACCGACTTTACAGGCAGCATCGACAGCTTTGGCCCGCTGGAAAAAAAATTACAACGAAGCATCAAAAAAGGGCTTCGACTGATGTGCCGGGAGATTCAACTCGGTGCCGCAGCAGCTCAATTAGCGCTGACTGATTCCGGGCTCGAATCTGGCAGCATCGACCCCAGTCGAATCGGCACGCTTTTCGGAAGTGATTACATCATCACCAGCCCTCTCGATTTCGTCGAAGGAATTCGCGCCTGCTTAGACGACGATGAAAAATTCTGTTTCGATAAATGGGCAGAACATGGATTAACTAAAGTCGAGCCACTGTGGTTACTCAAATACTTACCCAACATGCCAGCCAGCCATGTTGCCATTTACAACGACCTACGCGGCCCCAGCAATTCAATTACTGTCCGGGAAGCGTCAGCCAACCTGGCGATTGCCGAAGCGACGACGATCATCAAACGTGGTTCGGCAGATTTCATGGTCGCCGGTTCTACCGGCTCTCGAATTCACCCTCTTCGCACCGTCCATATTGCCCTTCAAGAGCAACTCGCCGACCGGCACACCGAAGCTGCAGGCGGAGATCCAACCAAAGCATGCCGACCTTTTGATAAAAACCGAACTGGCATGACACTGGGAGAAGGAGCTGGCGTTTTGATTCTGGAAGAACTTTCTTCCGCTGAAAAACGGGGAGCCAATATTCTGGGCGAAGTCGTAGGCTATGGGTCCTCCTGTGTTGCTGACAAAAACGGCGCAGCGAATTACCAGAAAGCACTGGAGAACGTTCTCCTCGGAGGCCTTGAAACTTCCGGGATAGATGCTTCCAACATCGGTCATGTCCACGCCCACGGTCTCGGGTCACCTGAATGCGATCTTCAAGAATCCCTAGCCATCGCGGATGTCATGAAAGACACTCCTGTCACCGCAGCCAAAAGCTACATGGGCAACCTCGGTGGCGGGTGCGGGATTGTAGAAATCGCAGCGAGTTTAATGGCGATCGAGAAAGGGCCATTGTTCCCGATAATGAATTGCGATGATCTCGACGATCAATGCCCAATCAATGCAGTCCAAGCTGACGACGTCGAAGCAGGTGATTCTTTCATCAATCTCAATGTGACACCTCAAGGTCAGGCAAGCTCAGTTGTCATTCAAAAATATCAGTAATCACCACCTCGATTCGGAATGATGACCCTGCCTGATTCTCCACCGACGCCACTTCAGTGCTGCGCCAATCCCGAGCATTTGACCAATATTCGTGGCAATTGATGCATTTTTGCATCATGCCGATGGCACTTCAGTAGCCTCCCCGCGGCCAAAACCAACATTGATGTTCCTGCAGATCCGCCACACGGGTTTCAAACCTCACGATCGTTTTTTTTGGTAACGCGTATTCTATTCCTATCCTCAAATCGGGATCGGAACACGAATTCGCAACCTATCTTTCTCCAATGGTTCCACTCGGATTCATTGCTCCCTACTTCTTGGCGAGCCTATTTCATATCGACTCCTTTTCTATCCCTGTTTTATGACCCAACCGACCCCTAAGCAGCGAATTAGCCAACACGATTCCTGGCCACGATTAACAATGAAATTAATCGATGCAGTCGCAATTATTAGTGGCTTGATGATGCTGATCGTCTGGGTTCCCAGTGCAAATAGTCAATCCACCATCGTGATTGGTTTAGTAGCAATCGGTGTGTTTAACATCTCCGCTGAAATTTCTGGACTGTACCGAAGTTGGCGCGGCATTCGATTTGAAAAAGAAGCCATCTGTAACGTGGTCGCTCTAATTATCACCGTCATCATGCTTTCATTCGTCGGGCATTTTAGCCTCTACTCGACCGAACTTTCGGCAGGCTCACTCGCCCTCTGGTTTAGTTTTACAATTGTCATTTCTCTATCGGTAAGAATTTTTTATCGCTGGTATTGTCAATGGTCACAGGCCAAGGGGATTCACTCCCGAGGCTATGCCGTCGTCGGGATCAACGACTTGGGCATTCACCTCGTCCGAAACATCAGCACAGCACCAGACCTTGGACTCCGATTTCTAGGTTACTATGACGATCGCCCCCAAGAGAGAACCGGCGATCTTCCTGAAGACATTTCAGTCAAGCTTGGCAAAATTGACACCCTCATCGAGAGTGCAAAATCAGGCGATGTCCAAGTCGTTTTTATCTCGCTTCCCATGCGTGCGGAAAAACGAATTCGAAGTCTTATTCAGGCACTAGCGGATACAACGGCTTCGGTCTACATCGTTCCCGACCTATTCGTTTTTCAAATGCTCAATTCGCGTTGGACTGATATCCAGGGTTTGCCCGTGGTTAGCGTTTCCGAAAACCCATTCTACGGCGTAGATGGAATACTGAAACGCGGAGTTGATATCGCCCTTGGCACTCTTGGAATCACTCTACTTTCGCTGCCAATGCTCTTGATTGCCGCGGCAGTGAAGCTAACCTCTCAGGGACCAGTTCTATTCCGACAAAAACGATATGGACTCGACGGAAAAGAAATTCTCGTTTGGAAATTCCGCAGCATGAACGTGATGGAAGACGGAGACAAAGTCGTCCAAGCGACAAAAAATGATCAACGGTTAACCTCCATCGGCGGCTTCCTCAGGCGCACATCTCTGGATGAGTTACCTCAAATATTTAATGTGATTTCTGGAAAGATGTCACTGGTTGGCCCTCGTCCACACGCCAACTCCCACAATGAATTTTATCGCAGCCAAATCGAAGGCTACATGCTTCGCCATAAAGTCAAACCCGGAATCACCGGATTGGCTCAGGTGAATGGTTGTCGCGGAGAAACTGAAACACTCGACAAGATGGAAAAACGTGTGTTTTTCGACCATCAATACATTCGAGAATGGTCGATTTGGCTTGATTTGAAAATCATTCTTCAAACCTTTACCGTCGTTTTCTCAAAACAGAACGCTCATTAATTTTAAGCAACAACCCGCGAAACGACTCGGGAAACCGATTGCTTCAACCACAGTAGGCTCTTCAACCGCAGCTTCAAGCGATGACCTGGCGACAATGACCGTCTAGCGATCGACGGGTGGCGAGTCCATCGGATTAGGATTTGCATATCTCGCAATCGAATCACTGAGCTTTTGAATTTGCTCCGGAATCCCCATCGACTCATCCCTCGTTGGCGGGACGTTTGCGGTACCGGTAGACTCTCCATCACTCGGTACTGTTCGCTGGAATGCAGCATCTTCGCTGGCTGCCGTTTTTGCGAGATCTACCGCCCGCACACTTGGGCTCCGCCGCTTGAGCGTGGGAGCATCTGCAGTTTGACGAAAACTTCGCGGGTCAACAAACTCTACCGAGTTTGTTTCAATCGATGGCTGCGTTGCTTCTCGGCTTTCCCGAGTCCCTTGTGGCGAAGCTTCTGTTCCAGCTGGCGAAGTCGATTGACTGTCGGGGCGAACAACAAATCGACGCTTTCGCTGATCGTACCGTGCCGGCCGAATTTTCACTTCTTGCGGCAACGTTCCCGTTGCTTGAGGCTCGCTAACTGGAGCTTGAGAGGCACTAACCGGCGGGGGCAAAACCTCTTGAGAAGCGGCCAACAAATCGGCTACCGAAGGAGCCTGCGAGGAAACACCATAGGCACCATAGGCCGGTGCCGAACCCGTAGTCTCTGGCAGAATTGGATATTGACCAGAAGGACTTTCGATCGCCGAACGCGGACTGCGATCCTCAGGGCTATTCGAACCGGGACCGCTACCATCGGGTCCGCCGCCAAACCCAAACTGCTCTGGATCCATTGGCGGAGCAATCAGCAGAACAACGCCCAGGCCAAGCATCAATCCAGCAAATCCACCAACAAGTATCTTAAGCTTTTTTCCTGGCCCGTCAGGTCGTGTGGACACCTGAGGCTCGTCCACTCGAGCAATCAGATTAGAGACGCCTGCCTCCGCTAAACTTTTAATCTCAGCCAGGTTGGACTGAGCTTTATTCGCGATTTCCGTACGTTCTTTTAACTCAGCGACAAGCGTCAATATTTCGGTTCTGTTTTCACTGAGCTCGGTTAGCTGCTGATCAAGAGAGTTCATTTCTTTGTCGAGTCGCGACCACCGCGTCTTCGCATCCTTGACTTCGTTTCGCATTGCGGTAACACAAAGGTCGAGCTCAAGGTGGATTTGTTGCCGCATCGCTTCGATAGACTTCTGTGACTGTACGTACTTCGGATGGCCAGGTAGGTAAAGCCCCGTTGTCACGGCAAATTGAGCTTGCTTTTCGATCATCTCTTTTTTCAAATCGTCCAGCGCCGGCAGGATCCCGATCATTTCCGCTGAAAGGCCGAGAATACGGTCGGGCTTTGTTTTGGCCTCTTCCAATTGCAACAACAACGCGGTTCGCTTTTCTAATTGAAGCGTCGCCTCTCGTATTTCAATGCGAATCTGTGAAATGTCTCGCTTGATCGAGTTGTCGCTGTTTTGGGGATCGCTCAGAGCGTTCATCGTGGCGATATCTGACCCCAATGACTTATCCATCTGGATAAGCTTATCTTTTGATTTATTGAGCTCTGCCATTGCAGCATCGCGTACCCGCGTTAACTCGACTTCCATACTCTGCAATCGCATCGAACGAACCTCATCGACTTTGGCGATGATTTCGACCAGCAGCAACTCGATGAACTTGAGTGACCGCTCCGGAGTGCTTTGCTTGACATTCAGGACAATCACTTCTGTTTTCCCAAATTCTGCGCCATTGGGAGCGTGAATTAAGACTGCGTCCTGCATGTCTTCAATGGTCTCTTCGTTAGGCCACTCAGCGATCGCCGCCTCGTCTTTTAAAGTCTCTGGCGGCCCCAGTTTAGCCATCGCATTTCGAATGACTTGCGGCTGTCGGGCGATCTCAAGAATCGTCTCCTGTGCCGATTTCATCGACTCAATGGAATCAAAACGTCCCGGCTTGTAAGACTGGCCAAGGAGGTCATCCCGCACAATCATGGATTGCCGAGCGGACCAGATTTGCGGACTTAACATCGTCGCATAGTACAATGCTAGAACAGCACCAAGAATCGCAGGCGCGATCCATACAATTTTGTAACGATAAAGCGTTAACAAAACGTACTCGAGTCGCTGGTTTGAGTCAGAACCGGTCATCGTAAAATTCACATGTTTGAAAACAAAAACCCGAAAGTAATGGCGATGGAATTTACTTCGGATTGAATTGGCGGCAAGACCAAAGTTCGTCGGCAAATGGAGGGGTACGCCATTTTTTTCATCGAGAGTTTGGCGACAGATCTACGCTGCAATCACGAAAATTCGCCGGAATAGGTGTTAAAACCGGCACTCCACCCGCACAACCCAGCAGCCCAACCCAATCGACAAAGTTTCACATCGGCATGTGAGACTGGTTTTTATCATCCGGCATATCAGAGATGGCCCAGCCTAAAAAAGGGGCGATTCGTTCAGAGGCTCTCGGAAATTTCCAACCGAACCGAGCCAATCAACCCACCGGCCAATGGGTTTCGTTCGCCACGATCGACCTCAGCAGGAAGGTCTACCACAACTCTTAGATGGTTCGAATGCTGCAACTGCTCTCCAATTTCGACTCGGAAAGCATCATCACCCAGACGCATCGTTCCCACTTCAATTTCATTGAGAGAAATAGAAGCTTGAAAATCAACGGATTCCAAAACAAGCCAAACTGCTTGGCCGGGATTTAATTGCGTGGGTAAACCAAACCGGCGTCGAAATTCAACGCGACCGCGAAAAGACGCTCCCAACCAATCTCCCCAATCGGAAGGAATTGAAAGCCGGCGTTCATGCGTTGAAACGTCGCAAGCGAATTGGGAATCGAGAACTTTGGCCGTCCAGGGACCATGCAGCCGAATGGCGTGAAAGTCAGGCAAGAAATTGTACCAACAAAGAATTCAACTCAATCGAAATTCAACCACACGTGGCAACCCAACGTCCATCATGTACCCGCTGAACCTATTTACTCAGGTACGTAAGAATGAACGACGGACGACTGGTAGACCTGATTGGTAGTTTTTTCAATCAGTCGAATGCTGACCTTCACACCCCGAATCGGGTAAGGGTAGGGCGGACGTGTTTCACGTTCCAAATCATCATCTGGAGCGAGAGAGCCACCGTTATCTAAGCCGTTAGTTCCTTCATCAATCAAAGAATCGTTGTCCTGATCAAATCCATCGCTCTCATAGACAGGTGTCCAGGTATCGTAGAAAGCCTCCGCTAATGGGAAAGCGTTCCGCCATACCTGCTGTGCAAAATTGAATCGGCTACCTCGAAAATCTACCAGTGCGTTTGGTGGTGGGCTTGCCGGTGAGTTCCAAACCAGATCGACGAAATCACCTGCAGAAATCTGCGTCGCGGCGACAGGGAACCCAGGATCAGCGGGCGCTACCGGAATGTCAGTATCCAGACTTAGAGTGACATTGGGCGAGTAAACTTGTAAATCAAAACTTGCAACATCCGTGAGAACAATGTCATTTCCCTCCACTGGTTTAAACGTGGAAATTAAGGACCTATCAAGGAAGTTGGGCCAATTGATATCAATACTTGGAGTACCAGCGTCATAGTTGTACCACTGATGACAAAAACGATTTCTTCTCAGAGCAAGATCGCTAAGGCTGTTCGCGTAGACATTGAATTCATTCGCGTCTTGGTCAAAGACAATGCGACATGAAATATCGTTATTTTGCATCAGAGTGGTTACCTGAGCTGAGGTGAGATTCTCCCATGGTCCCATATCGGGTCGAATCAAAAGAACTCGGCGATGCACTTTTAAGCTCTCAGACAAGTCAATTAACTGATCCGCGTTTCGATCTACAAATGTCGTGTACCACATTATCTCTGCAATCGATGACTCAATTACTTTGGAGTTAGTCGTATTGTCTGGTATGTGACGCCCACGAAAAAACTGTCCATCGCTCCGGACGGTCATTGCGATCACGTCGTCAACATCGCCGAGGTAACTGTTGATTCCGTCGGCGTTCGTCTTGTCACGCATCGCTCCGTCAACAATTTCGAAGTACCCATTAGGATTGGTTGTCTCGGTGTACGGACGCGGTTCTACCGTCAGATTGCTAAGATCACTTCTCAGTAACTCTTCCGCCGATCGCAACCGATTGGCCATCTCCATCGTTGCCCGGCCCATTTGCATTTGACCACTGGCGTATTGAAAAGCCTGCATCATCGCGCCGAGAACAATCAGAGTCATTGTCAACGCGATCATGATCTCAATCAAAGTCAAACCACGTCGAGAGAACGGGCGGTGTTGAGACGGGATGGACGGCATAAGATTCTCCTTGGCAGGTTATAGCGTGCTCTTGATTGACAGGAACAGCGCTCCGTTATGAAGATCACAGGACCGGGTGGGATAAATGGCCGGCAAAATTCATCAGGTTATGAGTTGGGATAAGATTACCTAATCTTACAAGAATCAGGGACTTTGTACACGTTATTTTACGTCTCACTTCGGATGGTTCGGCTTTTTTCAGGTCGCAAATCACAAAAGCCCTCCTTTTTAGGATCGTATGGCTCCTGTTTTACCCCGTATATCCGGCAATCCCCTATTTTGGCCACCTCTGCCGCTGGTAAATCCAAACTCCGGAAACTCTCCCAAACGGACTGTATTTTCGCAAAACTGGCCAAGACAGTTTGTTTTCTTGCGACCTGAACGCCTCGAAGCGCGGGTTTAAAAGAACAGGGCGTCGATTCAGTCTACACTGAAATCAGATCAACAATACTCACCCCCCGTGAACCGTATTTCGATAACTATTTGCCTCCAACGCATTTGATGTCAAAAATAGGTTATGGGCGGGGATCTAAATCAGCCAGTTTCACTTTCCACTCAACTTGGATTGCTGGAGCGACTGGCTTGGCAACAGCATTCAATTTTTAAATGACTCAACGGCGATAATTTTTCAAGCACTTATCCTCGTTTCCGATTCACTTTGTTTGGATTTCAGGAATGACATATTTGCGGTACGCCAACGAAAACAAATCCATGAACAACGAACACTTCTTAAAAATAAACATGCCTTGGCAATTCAAATTTCTTAGCCGCCTCTTGCGAGCACTCATCTTAGTTCTCGTTGTGTTTAGCGTGACGCACATCTCGCTGGACCGACTTCACGCAGCGCCTATCCAGGACGAATCCGCTGCAATGAAAATTGCCCAGATAGCGTCCGCCGCACAAAATGGCGACGACTTTGACTTCGCAGCTGAACAATGGGAAACGCTAATCAAAGAACACCCAACTTCGAAACTTATCGGCAAGGCACATTACAATGCTGGTGTTTGTTATTTGAAACTTGAGCAACCGACTCAGGCCATCCCCCAATTCAAAGCCTCACTAGAAAAACTAACCGATGCGGAAACTACCAAAAAACCTTTGGCGATGCTCTACCTTGGTTTCACTCAATTTCAGGCAGGACAGAATTTAGCCGGTGAATCTAAGTCAAAAGAATCCAATAAACTTTATCGTGAAGCAATTAAAACGTTTACGGAACTACTCAAACAGAATCCGGAATTCGAAAATGCAGATCAAGCCTTTTTCTTTCAAGGTAACGCACTCGAAGCATTGGGAGATCGCAAGAAAGCGCTGGCAACGTATTCCAAAATACTCAAACTCTCAGAACCCGCGTTCAAGCTCGAATCTCTATTTGCCGTTGCAGATCTTCACGATCAATTACAGCAGTATGAACAAGCTACCGATTTTTTTCAAAAAGCCGCCAAAGTTGCTGCTGATCAGAACAGTCCTCTCCTGACCGAAATCCAGTCGAGAACTGCATCCAACCTGGTCAAGCTTGCTAGGAAAGATTCAGATAAAAACAAATCGCAAGCCGCTACTGACAAACTCAAACAGGCAGAAGCCATTCTCGAATCGATTGTCAGTCAAAATGAACCCGACTCAGACTTGCCATCTGACACCATCATTAATGAGGCTAAATACGAACTTGCCGTTTGTTCCAGAGCGCTAAAAAACTACCAACGAGCGGCGGCTTTATTCGAAGAGATTTCAAATACTCCCGAGTCTCCCTTAGCCATCGAAGCCCTTGCCAACGCAGGACGCAATTACCTTGATGCAGAGCAGCCCAAAAACGCGATTCCGTTATTGGAGCGAGCGATTAAAGCCGACCCCGTCAATGGAACGTTGGCAGCCCACTGGCTGGCCGGCATCTATCTTAAATCGGAGGAGCCCTCCAAAGCCTTGGCGATTGCCAAAAAACAAATCAACAAAGTCAAAACTACCCAGAAAAAACCGGTAGGCTGGATCAACCTTCTGATGGATCAAGCAGACGCTGCGTTTGCAATCCCCGACAAACGGGAATCGTCGATCGCGCTATTTGACAACATTGCAACTTCTTATCCGGCCAGTGATCTAGCACCACAGGCACTACATAGCTCCGCATTCACTTCGCTTGATACCGGTGATTTTAAGACAGCAATAAAAACCGCTAACGCTTTTGAAACCACGTTCTCCACCAACGACTTGCTACCCGACACCATGGAAATCAAGGCAGAGGCGCAGTTATTGAACGACCAACCCGATGAAGCCAAAAAGACGTACGATCAGCTGATCACTCAATTCAAAGGGAATGCGAAAGTAAATCGCTGGACCATTCGATCAGCGGTAGCTGATTACATTAACGAAAATTACTCCAAGGCGATTGCAAAACTCGAGCCACTCGCCACCAACCGAGAGGCCGATGCCAACCAACTTTCAGAGGTTGAATTCTGGATTGGATCGAGCCAATTTAAACAGGGGAAATTCGCTGACGCTGAAAAATCGTTGGCCAACTCGTTCGTTGCGAATCAGCAATGGAAACGGACCGCGGAAACCCTTCTTACGCTTTGCCGATCTCAGCTTGCCCAGAAAAAAGACAAAGAAGCTACTGAAACCGCCGACACTTTCTTGAAAACTTATTCCAGCTCACCACTCGCCACAGAGCTTCACTATCGGCTCGGCGAATCCGATTATGAGCAAGAAAAATACAAGAGTGCTCTCGAGCATTTCCAACGTATTAACAACCTTGAATCGCCAACGAAGTTCACACCTTTCTCCCTTTACAACGCCGCCTATTGCCAACTTCAGATCGAACAAAACCAGGCTGCTGAGAAAACATTTACTAAATTGATTTCTCAATTTCCTGACAACGACCTTGCTAACCTTGCTAGAACCGGCCGCGCAAACGCCCAACGAAAACTTGGCAACCCCAAAGCCGCGATCGAAGATCTCAACGAGTTCCTCGCCTCGAAACCTGAAAATGATCGAAGAGAAAGTGCGCTATACGATCTTGGACTTGCACAGATCGATGCCCAACAGTGGAACGAAGTTAGCAAGACCTTCCAAACTCTGGTCGATGAATTCAAGACCTCGGAACAAACGGATCGTTACCTTTACGAATTGGCCTGGGGCCTCCGTTCAAGCAATCAAGAAAAACTAGCGATGGACAACTTTCGCACACTCGCGTCCAAGTTCCCCGCCAGTTCCCTTGCACCCGAAGCTAATTTCCATATCGGTTCTGAGTTCTACGGCCAAAAGAATTACAACGATGCGATCGCCGCCTATCAAGCCTGTCTCGATTCCAAAGTTGAGAACGAGATTTTAGAAAAAGCAGCGTACAAACTGGCTTGGTCTCATTACAAACAAAACCAATTCAAAGAAGCAGGCGATCAGTTTTCAAACCAAGTCAAGCGATTTCCAGAAGGAGACCTGGTTGCTGATGGATTCTTCATGATGGCGGAATCGCTCTACCGTTTAAAAGATTATGAATCGGCACTGACGGCTTATCAGGTTGCATTACCCGCTGTTTCCAACTCAACTTTGACCGAACCTAAAATTCAATGGTTAGCGCGAGTCCATGCCGCCCAAAGTGCCAATCAGATAAAAAAATATCAGGAAACGCTCACGTTACTCGAGCCATTTGAGAACCTCGACCCCAACAAATCACCTGCTGGAATTCCAATGCAGGAAGATGCCATGCTGGAAATTGGGATGGCCTACAACGGATTAAGGGATCCCAAAAAAGCACTTAACTACTTTAACCTCGCCGCAAAAAGTGAAGGAAAGACAGCCGCTCGCGCCAGATGCATGATTGGCGATTCGCTATTTGGCAATAAACAATTTGCAGAGGCAATCAAAGAATTTAAAAAAGTCTATTACGGATTCAATGGCCTTCAGGCCGAGCCGGATGTTCGACCGTGGCAGGCGTATGCAATCTACGAAGCGGCTCGATGTTCGTTTGTGCAAATCAAAAATGCCCCCCCGGCTCAGCAGCCAGTGCTAACCGCTGCCGCCATTAAACAATTTGAATACCTTTTGAAAAACTACAGCGACGACAAACTTGTGCCAGAATCGCGTCGACAACTGGAACAATTAAAAAAAATGAAATTCCAGTAGACCGCTGATGTCGCACACGCATCTCGTTAACTCACCAACTGCTGCAGGTTTTACCATTCCGGAGATCTTATGACGCTCTTTTGTCGACTGAATCAACGATTGACCTACACCGTCGTTTTCGGAATTTTGATGTTTTTGATAACTTCAAATATTTGGCTCACCGAATCCGCAGTGAGCGCGAAGGTTTTGACTCCCCCGATTGCACCTGAGTTTATACCGCCGCAAACCGCTCCTCCTGCATCCGCTGAGTCACAACCGAACGCCAAAACAGGAATCAATTTCCTCTCGTTACTCACGCAGGGTGGTTGGTTCATGCTTCCACTCATAGCCCTTTCCCTCGGCGTCGTCACCATCGCAATCGAAAGATTCATGGCACTTCGTCGCGAAAAAATCTTTCCCAACGCTTTGATCGATCAAATTTCTGAATTGAGCCAATCGCCAAACGGACTTGACCCGCGTGGTGTCTATCAAGCCTGTCAACGATATCCCTCCTCAGCCTCGTATGTCATCCGATCCATGCTGGTCAAGGTTGGTCGACCGCAAATGGAAATGGAAAATGCGGTTTCTGAGTCCAGCCAAAGAGAAGCAACGCGGCTCAGCCAAATGACTTCGTGGCTGGCTCTTGCTGCCGCCATTGCACCATTGATTGGTCTCTTGGGAACGGTCTGGGGCATCACACAGGCATTTTACGACACCACCCAATTGGCAGAACTGAATGCCGGTCAAAATCGGGGCGTCGCACTCGCCAACGGAATTTATGTTGCGTTGGTAACCACCATGGTTGGACTCGTGATTGCCATTCCCGCCGCCATTTTGTCACATCATTTCGAAAATCGCATCATCCAGTTGATGAATCAAATTGAAGAAATGGTCTACAACCTTTTGCCTCAGTTCGAACGCTACGAAGGCCAGGTGAGATTTACGCAAGGATTCGATGAGCCGATTCCGACGAACGCTTCGACCGCTCGAAAAACGACAGAATAAAATTTCGCGAACAAAATTTGGAGACGCAATAAATTCCCGCTAAGCAAACAGCACCGGCAATCCCATGGCAGTAAAAATAAAACGGACTTCCGCAGTTGGCTCACTCAGCATCACGCCGTTGATTGATGTTGTCTTTCTATTACTGATTTTCTTTCTGGTGTCATCTCGTTTTTCTGAGGAAGAACGTGAGCTCGATCTGAACCTTCCAAGCGTTTCGGAAGCCTTACCGGCCTCCGCTCAACCAGCTGAAATGGTGATCAACGTTGACGAACAAGGACGCTATTACATCGACGGGGCATTCCGGCAACCAGAACAAGTTGAACAGATACTAAGCCGGGCAAAAGCAAATAATCCACTCACGCAAACGGTCGTCATTCGCGCTGATAGAAAATCAGAATGGGAACCTGTCGCCATTGCGATTGGCATCTGCAAAAAAGTTGGCATTCACGATTTCACAGCAACAATTGACGAAAACTAAAACTCCCGAACCTCAAACCCGCTGAACCTTAACCAAGAGCAACGTCAGTGAAACGACGAACGGTCCAAAAAATAACGCCCCAACGGCAACCATCCTTCGACCAGCAATTCTGGCCGATTCTGGTTGCTTTGACGGTGTTGGTTGGGATCGCTTCGGGCGCCGTCGCAACGCTCCTCCAGGGCCCTTGGATGTGGGCCGGGTTGATGGGACTGCCTGTGTTTGCAGTCATGGCGATTTGTTTCCTGTTTAGCATTAAAAATTACAAGGTTCGCCGCTCACTTCAACTGGCAATTATCGCCAGTCTCGCAATCCACCTATTAGTAATTTTCACTGCCGCCTTAACAAATATTTTTGAAAATCGCTTCGAGGAACCCTCCCAAAAAGTTGTTCAGCGACCCGTTCGAACCATCGAAATTAGCGATCGCAAAGCAGCGTTTGTTTTTGAAGAGCCGAATGCCCGCCCAACCCCCGAACCCGTTGTTGATATTAATCGAGAACAGGAAACTAAAACGGTTGACGAAACTCAACCCGTACCCGTCATCGAAAACAAACCGGACGTTAACCCTCAAATTGCTCCCCAAAAAGTAAAATCGCAGACCGTGCCGAGGCAAAGCCCGGAATTATCACAATTAAAACGCCAAACAAAACCATCCACTGCCCAACCAACAATCTCTGGGAAATCAACGCTCGAAAAACAAACGGTTACACAACCGGCAAGCCCTCAACCTCCCACCAAAAGTGACACTGCTCGGGCTGATGCCACCCAACGTCAGCCGGCAAATTCGACACCTCAGCGAGTTCAACCAAAACTACAAAACGCTCCCTCTGAAACTCAAACCTCTCCCGTCACGCCGTCGGCAAGTCGCGCTCAAGTTCCACGATCGAACCAATCGTTGAGTAAACCGAAAGCATCGGCAGCAAGTGCCAACGTCAAAAGAAGCGATCCGCGAATTCCTATTTTTGCCAAACCTTCTCCAACACCTCAAAAAACAGAATCGGCAACAGCAGTCCAACCGTCTGCCAACCAGCCATCTCAGTCGGCCGCGAAAGTGACCCGCCGGCCAACACGTGACCAGGCAATCCGACCGTCTCTCAACCGGCAACCCTCACCCACACTCAGTCGCCAGCCTCAGATCGCCAAAACGGTAAACCGAAAGAGCAGCCCAAATAAACAACCCAGCATTTCAGAACCCACATCACAACTTCCAACCCCGAAACGATCGATTCTTCAATCCAATATCGCTTCCACAACCATGCCGGTTGAAAAACCAACCCGCTCTCCCGAATCAACCCAAACCTCGAGGGAGCAAAATTCGAAAACAATTTCGATTACCCGAGATTCCGCCGGCATTGCTGGAGCCGGGAAAACTAAAAATTTAGAACGATTCGACGGTGGTGAAACCAGTCCCGCAGCGCAGGCTTCTGATTCCGCCAAGAGAACCCGGAGCTTGAGTCGGGCCGATAGTCCGGAAATGTTAACCTCGTCGCAAAAATCAACAAAGAAACGATCCTCTGGCAAAAACGCCCAACCCACAAATATTTTATTAGCTGACACGACGGCCCCTGCAAAGCTGGCAGGTGGAAAAACCATCGGCGAAAAAACCACTGAATCCTCTGCCGCTTCAGTTGATGCCGCATCTACGAAATCTCGAGACAATCAATCGGCAGCCAAGGGGACCAGCATGATCGACCTAGGCCCCACTAAGGTAGTTTCAGAACGAAAATCAGAACGCCGATCTGGAGGCGGTCAAACCGAAATTGCTGAACTTAACACGGAGTCGACTCGAAGGTCAAAACAACGATCCAACCTACAACCATCGCTCGCAGCTAACGCCGTCGCTGCGGTCTCGGCTCCCGCAAACGTACCTTCCGCTCCCCCCTCAACAGAAGCTCTCGATAGTTCCACTGAGCTAACCGTTGACTCGCGATCGGTCGCGGATTCGACATCTGGCTCAGAAAAATGGGCAGCGCCCGCTTTTGGGGAAATTGCGGACGCGGGCAAAACGAATGTTTCGAATCAGCTGTCAGACTCCCGCCAGAAGGCAACTCAAGACACCGAGGATGCGAGTCCCGGCAACGAAGAAGAACAACTTAAAAACCAACGAGGCAACCAACGGACTCGACTTGCCCAAGCGCCAATCATTCGTTCATCAGCAGGCACGGGCGAGGGATCCTCTCAAACGAAATCTGCCAACCCAACGAATACGCAAGGCAGTGCTGATTCCCTCGATGCCCAAGATACTCGAGTTGTAAAACAAATAGCAGGCAACGGTGGAGACGGCAGAAATGCCAAATCTGAAACTACCCTCGAGGCACCAGCCGCCTCGGCAAATCCTCTTTCTTCCGGCCTCTCTCGGATGAGTGAAACGGGAAAACCTGGCAAAAACTCCAAGTCGAACAACCCGGTTGCATCCACCAACAGAGCTAAGCAAACTCCGGGGTCTCGCACTAAAAAGATCGGTCCGGCGATTGTCGCAACCGTGAAATTTGATTCGTCAAATTCAGAAACTGGAAGCAACGAATCTCAAACCAATTCCGACGCGAGTGGCGATGCCATGGCTGAAATAAAGCGATCCGAGGATTCAGACAATTCAAGCCTTGCCTTCGAAGTCAAAGCCCCCGAGGGGCCAGCCGGACTTGGGCTCCTCCCCGCGGAATCTGCGGGCATCATGGAACGCCCCGCCACGACCGACAGCCAGCAATTACAGCCAACGCCTCAAACTCGATTCCGAAGCAAAACTGCCGGTGGCACACCCGCTCTCAATCCTGACGCCGTGCTCGCTCAGGAGGCCTTTCAGGACCGCACGCCAAACGGCATGTCAAGCTCCGGAGAACCGACGACCGAGGCATCGATTCAACTTGGACTCGAATTCTTAGCACGCTACCAGACGCAACAAGGAAACTGGACGCTCGGTGGATTTGATACAGGCTCGCGGCAAAAAGTCATGCAACTTGAAAGCGATACCGCAGCGACAGGACTGGCGGTGCTCGCATTTCAAGGGGCGGGATTTAATCATCGAGAATTTAAGTACGCCACACAAATTGATCGAGCGATACAGTGGTTACTCGACAACCAATCTGAAAATGGCGGGCTCTACGTCCCTAGCAATTTAAAATCCAACAATGCGTGCAGGTTATACAGTCACGGTATCGCTACGCTGGCGCTAACAGAAGCCTACGGAATGACACAGGACGAACGTCTAAAAGTTCCTGTCCAAAAAGCATTGGACTACATTCAGGCAACCCAAGATCCACGTCGCGGAGGCTGGCGATACTTCGACCAGCCGGGAAACCTTACCTCCGACACCTCCGTCTCTGGATGGATGATGATGGCACTTCAAAGTGGGCGACTGGCGGGGCTGAATGTGGATTCCGAAACGTTTCGGTCGATTGACGATTGGCTTGAAGTGGCCGCAGCACCCGACAATCCATCAATCTATCGTTATGATCCATTTGCCATTAATTCGAAAGGCATATCTCGAATTCAGGGACGCAAACCGACTCCTTCGATGACTTCGGTTGGTTTGCTAATGCGTATTTATACAGGCTGGGACAAAAATGATCCGCGCTTACTAGCAGGCGCAGATTATCTTTTGCAAACCCAACTTCCAGGAGACACAAGTCCTCAGGTAAGAGATACCTATTACTGGTACTACGCGACACAGGTTTTAAAGTTTGTCGACGGACAGCGGTGGAATCAATGGAACAACCTCCTCCGCCCGATGCTCATTCGATCTCAGGAAAAATCCGGGGATCTCGCCGGCAGTTGGAACCCTTATCGCCCCGTTCCAGATCGCTGGGGCGGCTTTGGTGGACGACTCTACGTTACCACCATGAATTTACTCTCGCTTGAGGTTCGTCATCGAATGCTACCTCTTTACCAGACAAACGAATAGTTTGACTCGTTTTTCAGTTTCTTTCACTTTGCTAAATTTTGAGAAGCAAACTGACAAACTGCTTCCCACGCTTCAATTGAATTTGGTAAAATTCTTCAACAGTCCAACTCTTTAATTGTTGATCGGCCTTCCATGAACCCATACCCTCCGCAACCCAGCATATCATTTTTGCTCAATCGACTCTTTCTCGGCTTAATGCTAATCATTACGGTTGGAAACTTGAGTGTCGCTTTAGGACAAACCGACAAAGTTCACGTATCTGAAAACGCGATTTCGCAATTTGCCATCCACCCGGAACTGGACGTTGAACTGTTTGCATCCGAGCCGATGATGGCCAACCCAACCAACATCGACATTGACCACCTCGGCCGAGTCTGGGTTTGCGAAGTTATTAATTATCGGCAGTTTCGCAATGGAGACTCGAAGCCCCGCGAAGAGGGTGACCGAATACTCATCTTGGAAGACACCGATGGTGATGCCAAAGCGGACAGCCAAAAAGTGTTCTATCAAGGGCGAGACATTGATTCAGTCCATGGGATATGCGTTCTTGGCGATCGCGTTTTGGTATCCGCCAACGACTCCGTTTTTTACTTGATCGATTCCGATGGTGATTCCAAAGCGGACCGCAAAGAGGTTTTGTTTACCGGTATTAGTGGAACTCAACACGACCATGGAATCCATGCATTTGTGTTTGGCCCCGACGGAAAGCTCTATTTTAATTTCGGCAACAGTGGACGACAAATTAAAGATAAAGCTGGAAAGCAAATCATCGACAAAGCGGGTAATCCAGTGATTGCCAACAGTCGCCCTTACAATCAGGGAATGATTTTTCGATGCAACCTCGATGGCTCAGATTTTGAAACACTTGCATGGAATTTTCGCAACAACTGGGAAGTCTGCATCGACTCCTTTGGGTCTCTCTGGCAGTCGGACAACGACGACGATGGCAACCGCGCCACTCGGATTAACTTCGTGATGCCATTTGGAAACTATGGATACACCGATCAAAAAACTGGCGCTGGCTGGCGGACGCAGAGAACCGGAATGCACCCGGACGTACCAACACGACATTGGTATCAAAACGACCCGGGAATCGTCCCCAATCTATTGATCACCGGCGCTGGCTCTCCCACGGGGATTTGTGTCTATGAAGGTGACTCTCTTCCCCCTGTTTTTCAAAACCAAATGATTCACTGCGATGCTGGCCCGAACATCGTTCGCGCGTATCCAGTCGAAGTTTCCGGTGCAGGCTATTCCGCTTCTATCGTCAACATGATTGATGGTGCCGAAAAAAACCGCTGGTTTCGTCCATCCGATGTTTGCGTCGCGCCTGACGGTTCTTTAATCGTCGCTGACTGGTACGACCCGGGAGTCGGAGGGCATCGCATGCAAGATGTTCAACGAGGGCGTTTGTTCCGCGTTACAGCCAAAAACGCTGGAGGAAAATATCAATCTCCTGCGGTTGATTTTTCAACTCCTGAATTGTCTGCTCAAGCTCTAGGCAGTCCCAACCTAGCCACTCGCTACCTCGCGTGGAAAGCGTTACAAGAATTTGGCAGCAAGTCAGTTTCCGCACTCGAAGCTTTATGGAGCCAAGACAACCCCCGTCACCGCGCCCGTGCACTCTGGGCTTTGGGGAATCTAAACATCCCTAAGGCTCAAAAAATCAAATACATCAAAAACGGATTGGGCGACGCTAATCCCGACTTGCAAATTACCGCGATTCGCATGGCCGTATTACTGCAAGACCAGATAGCTTATTCCGATATTTATGACGACATTGATTTCGAAAATGCGAATTCTGCATTGCTGCGGGCAATCTTAGTTGGCATGCGTCAATGGATGCTCGACCCCACACCCAAAGAAGCTGACGAATTAGTCGAAACCTGGGCAACCATCGCCTCCATGTACCGTTCTCCAGACCGGTGGTTCTTGGAAGCGCTCGGGATTGCCGCAGAAAACCACTGGGATGCTTGCCTCGCCAAGTGGCGTGCCAATTTCTCAGGAGACCCAATGGCTTCCACGGAAATGAAAGATATTTTATGGCGATCTCGCGGTAAAAGCACCGTCGCAGAGCTGGGGGAAATTATCAAACACCCCTCC
>Ga0208964_1000230_pt1 | contig 31934 bp, 23 predicted proteins | sample AOAMet1_08_M0_20_2_FD_188227 | JGI IMG/M metagenome (GOLD analysis project Ga0208964, IMG submission 188227) | Ammonia-oxidizing marine microbial communities from Monterey Bay, California, USA - CAN11_08_M0_20 (SPAdes) | ecosystem: Environmental > Aquatic > Marine > Intertidal zone | place... | reverse complement strand
TAGTTATTACCTTTGTAGACACAAAATAACCAGCAACAAAACCCTACACTATAATTAAGAATTGACGATTAAAGACGTCCAAGAAACAGATCCAATTAGGATACTTATTAACATTTACGAAAATGACGTATAATTCAAAAACTGTTAAACTGAGTGTTAAACTAAAACAAGAAACCCCTACAATCGCTAGATTATAAGGGTTTGTGTCTTGCGGTCTGGACGGGACTCGAACCCGCGACCCCATGCGTGACAGGCATGTATTCTAACCAGCTGAACTACCAGACCGTACTTCCTAAAAAGTGTTGCAAATATAAATTGTTTTTACAAACCTCAAAACATTTTTTGTCTTTTAAGTAAATAAGAAATCAGGATGTGTTCCACCCCCTTATTTATATCTATGTCTACTAGGTCAATTTTATGCTGCAAACATCTTAATTTTAATTCTTTCAAAAACAAATCAGACCTCTTTTTATACTCCTCTTTTAACTCTTCTGGATTCAATTTGATTTCCTCTTTTGTTTCTATATCAATAAATTTGTATGGAGAATTTTTAAAATCTAATTCAAATTCGGTTTTATTTTCTGACAGATGAAATAATATTACTTCATGTTTATTGAATTTTAAATGCTGAAGAGCAGAAAATATTTCCGACAAATCTTCAACCCCTTCCAACATATCTGTAAAAAACAAAACCAACGATCTTTTATGTAGTTTACTTGCAATTTGATGGATAGCCTCAACTGAAGAAGTTGTTTTAAATTCTGAAGGGGTATTTACTACATCTATCAATTCACTCTGTAATGCAATATGGTGTTTATTCGTAGTTTTACTTTCCGAATGAAATTCTACTTTATCTGAGTACAACGATAAACCTACAGCATCTCTTTGTTTTTTAAATAAATTCATGAGTGCAGCAGAAGCAATAACACTATAAAACATCTTATTCGGATTATCAATTGAAGGTTCATCAATTTTAGGATAGTACATAGAAGAAGAAGTATCTATAATAATCTGACACCTCAAATTAGTCTCTTCTTCATACTTTTTTACAAAAAGCTTATCCGTTCTCCCATAAAGTTTCCAATCTACATGTTTTGTAGACTCACCTTTGTTGTATAGTCTGTGTTCAGCAAATTCTACTGAGAAACCATGATACGGACTTTTATGTTTACCTGTAATGAATCCCTCAACCAAATTCCTAGCCAAGAATTCTAGAGATTCTAATGACGATATGTTTTTAAAATCTTGCAAAGAAGATATTACATATGAGACTCTAGTTTAGATAAAATTTCAGATTTCGGCACCGCTCCAACTAATTTATCTACAACTTCCCCATTCTTAAAGATTAATATTGTAGGGATATTTCTTACTCCATAGTTCGCAGAAGCTTCTGAATTTTCATCTACATTTACTTTTCCGATAACTGCCTTTCCTTCTAATTCAGTATGTAATTCATCTACTATCGGAGCAATCATTCTGCATGGTCCACACCAAGTTGCCCAAAAATCAACTAATACTGCCTTATCCGATTTTAATACAACATCACTAAAATTTCCATCTGTAATTTCTATTGCCATTTTTATTGTTTTTTTTAATTAATATATTAATGTTACAAAATTATAATTTCTTTTAAGATTCTATAACAACTTTTACACCATTTATTTTATTTAAATTATCTATTAAATTATTATTCAAATCTACTCTATTTGTTCTGGAAAGCAGGTCAACAATATATTTATCAGTATAATTTACTAGCTTTATCTTCAGATTATGATCGCCTTTATTCTCGTCAATTAATCCACATACAGTCTCAATCTTCTCATCACTTACCTCATCAAAAGGAAGTTCAATTAATAGAGTTCTATTTTCTGAATTAACTAACTGATCTAACATCTTAATTTTATGAACTTTAAACTCTAACTGATCAGAATCTCCCCATTGCCTAGATTGCACTTTTCCTTTTATAAATAATACCCATCCTTCGGTAAGGAAGTTTTTATAATCCGTATAATCCGTACCAAAAAGAAATAATCGGAAACCATCAATATAATCCTCCAGATGAACTACACCGTATTTTTTGCCATTTTTACTCTCTTTATGTTCTACAGAAGTTACAACAGCAGAAAACCTTAAGTCTCTTCCTTTTACATTCTCCATATTCTTAAGAACATCTAATGATGAGTTTACAAAATTATCTATCTCCAATCTGTAATCATCTAGAGGATGTCCTGAAATATAAACACCTACTACTTCCTTTTCTTTTGAAAGAAGTTCCATAGTGCCCCAAGGTTCAGTATTTGGTATCTCAGGAGCTTGAATACTTGACTCTCCTATTTCCCCAAACATATCTATTTGTGTTGAATCTTTCTCAGTCTGAACTTTATTTCCAAATTTCATCATTCTTTCCAAATAACTCATTCCATTATCAATATTAAATAGTTGGGAACGATAAACTTTAAATGAATCAAATCCTCCGGATAAAGCAACACTCTCTAAAGTTCTCTTATTTGCAGCTTTTAAACTTATTCTACACACAAAATCTTCCAAATCTTTATACGGACCATTTTCTTTTCTTTCTGAAACAATAGATCGAACTGCAGCTTCCCCTACTCCTTTTACAGCTCCTAGTCCAAATCTAATTTCTCCTTTCTTGTTAACCGCAAATTTGTAAAAACTCTCATTTACATCTGGCCCCAAAACCTTCATCCCCATACTTCTGCATTCCTCCATATTCAAAGTAACATCTTTTATGTCATTCATATTAGATGTTAAGATAGCTGCCATCAATTCTGCAGGATAATGAGCTTTCAAGTAAGCTGTCTGATAAGCAATAAGAGAATAGCAAGTAGAGTGAGACTTATTAAAAGCATATTCAGTAAATTTTTCCCAATCTTTCCATACCTTTTCTACTTTTTCTAAATCTAATCCATTATCTTCACATCCTTTCATGAACTTAGGTTTCATTTTCTCTACAACAGATTTTATCTTCTTACCCATCCCCTTACGTAGTATATCAGCTTCACCTTTTGTGAAGTTTCCTAATTTCTGAGAAAGAAGCATTACTTGCTCCTGATATACTGTAATTCCATAAGTGTCTTGCAGATATTCCTCCATTTCTGGCAGATCATAAACCACATCAGTTCTACCATGTTTCCTTTTTATAAATTCCGGGATATATTGCATGGGACCTGGTCTGTATAACGCATTCATTGCAATTAAATCTTCAAACTTATCAGGCTTCAGCATTTTCAAATGTTTTCTCATTCCATCTGAAGAAAATTGAAAAATACCTATTGTATCACCTCTTTGAAAAACCTCATAAGTCTTCTCATCTTCTAAAGAGATAGAATCAATATCAATTTCTGTACCATGAAGCTCTTTAATTATTTTTATACAATCCTTAACAATAGATAAGTTTTTAAGTCCTAAGAAATCCATTTTAAGAAGCCCAGCACTCTCCACAACACTATTATCGAACTGAGTTACCAATAAATCTGCATCCTTTGAAGTTGTCATAGGAATAAGATCTATCAATGGTTCTGGAGTAATAATAACTCCACAAGCGTGTGTTCCTGTATTCCTTACTGAACCTTCAAGTTTCTTAGCTAAACGAACAGTATCTCCTGATAAACCTTCTTCATCAGCAAGACCAATTAATTCCTTTGCAGAAGACATTTGATCTCCATTTACCTTCTTCTTAAGTTGCTTGTCATCAAAATTAAATAATTTTCTAAGGGAAAGCATATCAGGAACCATATTTGCAATTCTTCCAGACTCATCAAGAGGTAAGTCTAAAACTCTAGCTGTATCTCTAATAGATGATTTTGCAGCCATTTTTCCATATGTAATAATTTGTGAGACTTGATCAAACCCATATTTATGAACTACCCAATCAATAACTCTCCCTCTTCCTTCATCATCAAAATCAATGTCAATATCAGGTAAAGACACTCTTTCAGGATTCAAAAATCTCTCAAAAAGTAAATTATATTTAATAGGGTCAACATTTGTTATTTTAGTACAATAAGCAACAACCGAACCAGCTGCAGATCCCCTACCAGGACCTACTGAAACATCCATTTTTCTAGCTTGCTCTATAAAATCAGCTACAATAAGGAAGTATCCAGGATAAGCTGAATTTTCAATTGTTTGTAATTCAAAATCAATTCTTTCTTTTATTTCATCTGTAATATTAGGGTATCTTAATTTCGCACCCTCATATGTGATATGTCGTAAATACGCATTCTCTCCTCTTTTTCCTCCATCTTTCTCATCTTCTGTATTTATAAATTCTTCTGGAATATCAAAAGCAGGAAGCAACACATCTCTTTTAAGTTGAAATACTTCAATCTTATCTACAATCTCTGAAATATTATCAATTGCTTCAGGAATATCTAGAAAAAGTTCTTTCATCTCTTCTTGAGATTTAAAGTAATACTCCTCATTAGGAAGAGCATGTCGATATCCCCTCCCTTTTCCTTTTGGTGTAGATTGAATTACTCCATCTTTTACACAAAGTAAAATATCATGAGCATTTGCATCTGATTGATTCAGATAAAACACATTATTAGAAGCAATAACCTTTACGTTATATTTCTGAGCAAATTTCAGGAGTATTTTATTTACATGTTTTTCTTCATCCAAACCATGCCTATTAATCTCCACATAGAAATCATCTCCAAAAGTATCTTTCCACCAAACAAATGCCTCTTCCGCTTGCTGTTCCCCAACATTTAAAATCAAATTTGGAATCTCTCCATAATTGCTCCCGGTCAACGCTATTAAATCTTCTCTATATTCTAGAATCAAACCTTTATCTACTCTAGGAATATAATAAAATCCATCAACATAAGCTAGTGATGATAGTTTTGATAAATTATGGTATCCGTTCTTGTTTTTACAAAGGAAAACTTGTTGAAATCCGTAATCTTTATTTTCTTTATCTTTATGGTCCCGACAAACAGCAAGTTCACAACCAATAATTGGTTTTAGTTTTAGTTCTTCTCCTTCTTCTACTTGATTATCTGGGTGATTTAAGACAGCATTTAGAAATTTAAATACTCCAAACATATTATACATATCAGTAATTGCCACTGCTGGCATCTGCATTTCTAAAGATTTGTTTGCTATCTCATTTATATCCGAGCTTGCTTGTAAAACAGAATACTGTGTATGTAAATGTAAATGAGAAAAAGAAGCATCTGTTTTCAGCTCTTTAAAATTAGAATCTTGTGTTTTAGTCTCCTTATTCAACTCATCTGTTTTTTCATCAATTATTTCTTGATAAGGCTGAGTATTTAATCCTAATAAGTCAAAAGGTTTAGTATTTATTTTTTTATACTCGTCTAACTGAGATTCAGTCAACCCTGCTCTTTTTGCAGAAATCACATCTAATCTAAGAAGCTCTAAAAAACATCTAGCAGTCGCTTCTACATCCGCAGAAGCATTATGAGCTTCATCAAAATCTTCTCCAAAAAGTTTTTCGTGTAACTGAGTAAGACTTGGCCATTTAAAACCACCTCCTCTACCTCCTGAAATCTGGCAATACTCTGTTGATTCTTTCATAGTATCTAACAAAGGAAAATCAGATAAGAAGTTATTCATCTCTAACCTTAAAAATTCACAACCAACAATGTTATTATCAAATTCGACATTATGACCCACAACAAATTTTGAATTTTTAACATCAGTAGCAAATTCTTCTAATACAATTTTTAAATCAATCCCTTGTTTTTGTGCTCTTTCTGTAGAAATACCATGAATCTGTTCAGCATTATATGGTATATCATAACCCTCGGGTTTTATAATGAAATTCTTAACGTCAATTAGAGAACCTTTTTCATCATGCATTTGCCATGCAATCTGAACCATTCGTGGCCAATTATCAAAATCAGTTAATGGAGCCTTCCAATTTTGAGGAAGTCCAGTGGTTTCTGTATCGAATATCAGGTACATCTATTAAAATATAGTATTAAAATTTAATCTTGTAAATTTAGAAAACAAAAAAAAGTCAAACCAATAATTTAATCTGACTTTTACATAAGTTAATAACTTTTTGTTTTTACATAAATCCTTGCTCTTTCATCCAATCATCATTAAATAACTTTCCTACATAACGGGTTCCATGATCATGAAAGATAACTACTACTATATCTTCTTTAGTTAAATTTTCTTTGAGTTGATTTATTCCTGCAACTGCCGATCCTGCAGAATACCCTACCATAATTCCTTCTTCTCTAGCAAGTCTTCTGGCCATAATCGCTCCATCTTTATCCGTAACTTTTTCAAACTTATCAATAATAGAAAAATCTACATTTGAAGGAAGTATATCTTCTCCTATTCCTTCTGTAATATAAGAGTAAATTTCGTTTTCATCAAACTCTCCCGTTTCATGATATTTTTTAAAAACAGAACCATAGGTATCAATCCCCCATATTTTAATATTAGTATTCTGTTCTTTTAGATACTTTGCCGTTCCAGAAATAGTACCTCCAGTGCCAACACCCACAACTAAATGAGTAATCTTACCATCTGTTTGTTCCCAAATTTCTGGACCTGTACTTTCATAATGAGCTACTGAATTTGAAGGATTGTCATACTGATTAACAAACCATGAATTTGGAATTTCTTCTGACAACCTTCTGGAAACAGAATAATAGGATCTAGGATCATCAGGATCAACATCTGTAGGACATACTTCTACTTTAGCTCCTACAGCACGCAAAATATCCATCTTCTCTTTTGATTGCTTGTCTGCTAATACAAAAATACATTTATATCCTTTTTGAATAGCGGCAAGAGCTAGTCCCATCCCTGTATTTCCTGAAGTACCTTCAATAATAGTTCCTCCTGGATTTAATCTTCCGTCTTTTTCTGCATCTTCAATCATTTTAAGCGCCATTCGATCTTTTATAGAATGTCCAGGGTTAAAAGTTTCAACTTTTGCTAAAACTAAAGCATCTGATTCATTAACTTTATTTAATCTTACTAAAGGGGTATTACCTATAGTTTCTATAATATTATTGTAGTATCTCATAAAAGTATTATTTGTTGTGCGAAATTATAAAATCTACTCAAACCTAATAGCTTTTACAGCTGAGATTTTTGTAATTACAATTGTCGGTAAAATCATCATAACAAAACAGACTATTAAAGTTCCGATATTTAACATTAAAAATGACAATAAATCAAATGAAATTGGCACTGAATTCATGTAATAAAGTTCTGGATCCAAAGATATAATCTGGAAATAATGCTGAATAAATAAAATCAACAATGCAATAATATTCCCCCATAAAAGCCCTTTAAAAACTAAATATATTGAATTATACATAAATACTTTTCTAATTGATAAATTTGAAGTTCCTAAAGATTTTAGTATTCCAATAAATTTAGTTTTTTCTAATATCAGAATTAGTAAAGAAGTAATAATATTAACCACAGCGACTATCAACATAAGAACAATAATTACAACTACATTAACATTCATAAGGTCCAGCCAATCAAATATCTGAGGATATAAATCTTTGATACTAACAATGGTTTTGGACGGATTCTTTTTTATTAGAATATTAATAGAATCTAAAGATAATTTAAAAGAGTCTAAAGATAATTCTAAGGAATTAGGGACTACAACAAGATCATCAACATTAGAAAAATCTAATAACTTAATTTCAATGAAGGAGATCGTATCTTCTTGCATTTTTTTTAGTCTATGAAGTTCTGACAAAGAAACAAAAGTGATAGAATCTAAAGATGATCTAAGAGATTCCTTTACTTCATCCACTTTAGTAAAATCTGATACTTTAATTTCAATTAAAGAAACTTCATTCTCTTCCCATTTCTTTAATTTCTGAAGTTTTGATAAAGAAACAAAAGCTAGAGACTCATCAAGTTCATTCATATTAATATTGAAAATACCACAAACATAAAAAGGACGAACATTTGCTCTTTCTGAATTTACCGAAGGAAAATACACTCTTATTTTATCTGTAACTTTTAATTTCAGTTTATTAGCAATATTCTCAGAAATAAAAATTGAGGAATCTGATTTTATACGATCCCCATCAATAATTTTATCAGAGAAAGCGGAGAAATCATAATCTTCTTCAACTCCCTTCAGATTAATTCCCATAAAATCATCATCTGTTTTTACAAGTCCAAAATCATAAATTATATTAGAAATATCTTTAATTTCAGAATTTTGTTGTACTGAAATAAGCAAAGAATCCGTTAACTCTAAAGGAATCTCTTCTGTATCTGATATTTTCTCTTTATTAAAAATTTGAATATGAGAACCAAAAGAAATTACTTTATTTGTAATTTCCGACTGGAAACCATCTAAAATGGAAAGAGAAATAAGCATAATAGCTACCGAAAGAGCGATTGCGAAAATTGTAAGACGAATTATTGGGCGAGAAAAAACATTTTTGTTTTCCTTTGCACTAACAATTCGTTTAGATATAAAATATTCTACATTCATTACCAATGGCTAAAATAAAACAAATATTCCTCTTATTTAATTTATTACTTTCAGTTTTAAGCTACTCTCAAATAAAAGTTGCTGCTGAGAGAACAAAAGCATATTTACCACTTTTAGAAGACAATAAAATTGCAATTGTTGGAAATCAAACTTCCATGATAAAAAACACTCATTTGGTGGATAGCTTAATAAGTCTAGAGGTAGATGTAATAAAAGTTTTTTCTCCAGAACATGGATTTAGAGGAAAAGCCGATGCAGGAGCAAAAATTGAAGATGGAATAGATGTAAAGACAGGAATTCCTATCATTTCATTATACGGTAAAAACAAGAAACCTTCGTCAAAACAATTAGAAAATATTGATGTTTTACTTTTTGATATTCAAGATGTAGGAGCCCGTTTTTATACTTATATTTCTACACTGCATTACGTTATGGAAGCTGCTGGAGAACACAACATAAAAGTAATAATACTTGATAGACCAAACCCAAACGGACATTATATTGACGGACCAATTAGAGAAGATGGATTTGAATCGTTTGTAGGAATGCACCCTATACCTATTGTACACGGAATGACAATTGGAGAATATGCTAAAATGATAAATGCAGAAAATTGGATTTCTAACAAATGTAATTTGACAGTTATAGAAATGGAAAATTACAATCATGATATGCATTATAATTTACCTATAAAACCATCTCCTAATTTGCCAAATTCCAAATCTATTAACTTATACCCTAGTTTATGTTTATTTGAAGGAACAAACATCAGTATTGGAAGAGGAACTGATTATCCATTTCAGCATTTTGGAGCTCCTTATTTAGAAAGCAATTATAGTTTTACTCCTAAAAGTGGAGAGGGAAGTAAGTACCCAAAACATAAAAATATAGAGTGTTTTGGTACAGATTTACGATTTCAGGATAATTATTTAACTGATATTAATTTAAATTGGATTATTAACTCTTACAACAATTGCCCATATAAAGAAAAATTCTTTACTAACTTTTTTGACAAGCTAGCTGGAACAGATAAATTAAGATTACAAATAATAGATGGAAAAACAGAAAAAGAAATTAAAGGAAGTTGGATAGACGGATTAGATAAATTTAAATTAACAAGGAAAAAATATCTACTTTACTAATTCCATTTTTAGTTTTTCTACAATATCATATACAGCAGGACATACTTCCACATTCTTTTCAGTTAATTTTAGTAATTGATGTTGTTTTATTCTATCGGTATGTGGAAATTCTCTACACGCCTTAGGTTTTACATCATATATAGAACAATAATTATCCTTAGCTAAGAAAGGACAGGGAACCGATTGCAATACATAATCTCTTTCTTCATCAATACGCAAGTATTTCTCTGTAAATTCAGAAGGTTTTATTCTGAGATGTTTTGCAATTCTACTTATATCTTTATCTGTAAAAAGTGGACCAGTAGTTGTACAACAATTTGCACATTCCAAACAATCAGTACAAGCGAATACTTCCTCATGCAAAGGATGAATCAAACTATCTAACACTTTTGGTTTTAGTTTTCTTAATCTCTTAAAAAATTGATTATTCTCCTTTTGTTTTATTTTAACTTGTTCCTGATGATGAGTCAAATCCATTAAAGTACACTACCAGGATAAACCTTAAGTGCTGCCTCTAATATCTTGATAGAAGTTTGTAAAGATTCTTTATTCAACACATAAGCTATACGAACTTGATTTATGCCTATATTAGGTGTAGAATAGAATCCGGAAGCTGGAGCTACCATTATTGTTTCTCCATCTAAATCAAAATCTTCTAAAAGCCACTGTGCAAATTTATCAGCATCATTAACAGGAAGTTGAGCAATAGCGTAGAACGCCCCTTTGGGTTTAGGGCAAATCACTCCTTCAATTGCATTTAATCCTTCAATAAGCACATCTCTTCTACTTACATATTCTGCACTTACCTTTTCAAAATAAGAAGACTCAGTTTTTAGAGCTGCCTCTCCAGCAATCTGTCCAAAAGTAGGTGGAGAAAGTCTCGCTTGTGCAAATTTTAATGCAGTTGATATTACTGTCTTATTCTTAGACACAACACAACCTACCCTGATTCCGCACATACTATATCTTTTTGATGTAGAGTCAATTACAATAGTGTTCTCATCTAATCCTTCAATAGATAAAACTGAATGATGATCGTTTCCATCATAAACAAACTCTCTATACACCTCATCAGAAATAAGGAATAAATCATGTTTTACAACAACATCTCTAAGTCTCTCTAATTCTTCTTTTGAGTACAAATATCCTGTAGGGTTTCCAGGGTTACAAATAAGTATTGCTTTTGTATTAGGAGTGATTAATTTTTCAAACTCTTCAATTAAAGGTAAAGTAAAACCATCATTAATTGAGGTAGTAATTGGTTTAACAGTAACCCCTGATGAAATTGAAAAACCATTATAGTTTGCATAGAATGGTTCTGGAATAATAATTTCATCTCCAGCATCTAAACAAGAGTTAAGAGCAAATAAAAGTGCTTCCGAACCTCCTGTTGTTACCATCAAATCTTCATGTACAATATCAATCCCTAAGTTTTGATAGTATTTTGCAAGTCCTATACGGTAGCTTTCAAAGCCTGCAGAGTGAGAGTATTCTACAACTTTATCGGAGAAATTATGAATAGCTTCTAAAGCAACCTCTGGTGTTCTAATATCTGGTTGTCCGATATTTAAATGATAAACTTTCTTTCCTTCCTTCTTTGCTTTTTCAGCAAATGGCACCAACTTTCTGATTGGTGATTCAGGCATTGAAATTCCTTTATTTGAGATTCTTGGCATAATTGCAAATTTATAATATAAAAAAACACCCTCAAAATGAGGGTGCTAATGTCGTAATATATTTTGGATTTTTACTTCTTTTCTAAAGGAGAACCTTTTGTTGGTTTCGTAGGAGCTCCTATTTCTTTTTCAGGAGCTAGAACCTCTCCTTTAACCGTTAAAATAACTGGTTTCTTATCAGGAGTATTAGTACTTAAAGTAATTGTTTTGGTAAATTTACCTATCCTATTAGTAGCGTATTTCACTTTAATTGTACCCGATTCACCAGGTGCCCACTCAGAACTTCCATCTTCTTTTTTATAAGAAGGAACTGTACAGCCACAACTTCCTTTAGCAGATTTAATTATTAATGGCTGATCACCACTATTTGTAAAGGTAAATTCTCTATTTCCGTCAGCATTATGTTCAAGAATTCCGTAGTCAACAACTTTTGATTTAAATTCAATTGATTGAGCTCCTGCAAACACGAAAGAAACAACCATGAATAAAGATAAAATTAGCTTTTTCATTACTTTATTTTTTATTTTTTTTAATTAATTTTCAATTTATGAACGGCAAATTTAATAAAATATTACACCTCCTACAAATCTAATTAGCTTTTATATAAAAAAAACCTTTGTTTTTGTAAGTTTGCAACTATTAAAATCACAGTATAACACATGAGTATTCCAAAAACATACAATCCATTAATAACTGAAGATAAGTGGTACGCACACTGGATGAAAAAAGGATACTTCCATTCTACACCAGACAAAAGAGATTCGTATACAATTGTCATTCCTCCCCCAAATGTTACGGGAGTTCTACATATGGGACACATGCTCAACAACACCTTACAAGATGTAATGATTAGACGTGCTAGAATGATGGGATATAATACGTGTTGGGTACCTGGAACAGATCACGCTTCTATTGCAACAGAATCAAAAGTAGTACAGAAACTATCTTCTGAAGGGATACAAAAATCAGATCTAACTAGAGAGGAATTCTTGTCTCATGCATTTAAGTGGAAAGAGGAACATGGTGGAATAATCCTGGAACAACTTAAAAAATTAGGAGCTTCTTGTGATTGGGAACGAACAAAATTTACTATGGATGATGATATGAATGAATCTGTAATAAAGGTTTTTGTTGACTTACACAACAAAGGATTAATTTACAGAGGAGTTAGAATGGTAAATTGGGATCCATCTGCACAAACAGCTCTGTCAGATGAAGAAGTAATACACAAAGAAGTAAATTCTAAGCTTTATCATATCTCATATAACATTGAAGGAAGTAATGAAAAACTTACTATTGCTACAACCAGACCAGAAACTATTCTTGGTGATTCTGCAATATGTGTAAACCCAAATGATGAACGATATACTCATCTAAAAGATAAAAAAGCAATTATTCCTTTATTGAACAGAGTAATTCCTATAATCTTTGATGAATATGTAGATATGGAATTTGGTACAGGAGCACTAAAAATTACACCTGCACACGATATTAACGATTATCAGATTGGAGATAAGCACGGACTGGAAACGATAGATATATTAAATGATGACGGTACTTTAAATAAATCTGCACAACTTTATATTGGCAAGGATAGATTTGAAGTAAGAAAAGAAATTGCTGTTGATTTAGAAAAAGGTGGACACTTAGTTAAAACAGAAGAATACCAAAATAAGGTTGGTTTCTCGGAAAGAACAGACGTCATTATTGAACCAAAACTTTCTATGCAATGGTTCTGTAAAATGGAGGAGTTTTCAAAACCTGCTTTGAAACATGTAATGAATGATGATATTGAGTTTCATCCTGCAAAATTTAAAAACACATATCGTCATTGGATGGAAAACATAAAAGACTGGTGCGTTTCTCGTCAACTTTGGTGGGGACAACAAATACCTGCGTATTATTATGAAGGAAATAAATTTGTAGTTGCACAAACAAAAGAAGAAGCTCTTCTATTAGCTCAAAAAGAAAAACCATCCGTAACTCTGGCAGATCTACGTCAAGATGAAGATGTGTTGGACACATGGTTTTCTTCATGGCTTTGGCCGATATCTGTTTTTGATGGAATCCGAAACCCCGATAATGAAGAAATAAACTACTACTACCCTACAAATGATATAATTACAGGACCAGATATTTTATTCTTTTGGGTAGCCCGCATGATTATGGCAGGTTATGAATACCGACAGGAATTACCTTTTAAAAATGTTTACCTCACAGGACTTGTTAGAGATAAAACAGGAAGAAAAATGAGTAAAACTTTAGGAAATTCTCCTGATCCAATTGAATTAATAGAAAAATATGGAGCGGATGGAGTTAGAGTTGGAATGCTATTATGTTCTCCAGCAGGAAACGACTTACCATTTGATGAAGGACTTTGCCAGCAGGGAAGAAATTTTTCTAATAAAATATGGAACTCTTTACGACTAATAAAAGGTTGGGAGGTTAAAGATATTGACCAGCCTGAAAGTGCAAAACAAGCTATCAGTTGGTTTGACAGCAAAATAAGCAGGTCTATTATTAATATTGATAAGTCTTATTCTAAATACAGAATATCAGAAGCTCTTATGATTACTTACAAATTAGTGTGGGATGATTTCTGTTCTTGGTATTTGGAAATAGTAAAACCAACTTACGGATCAGCAATTGATAAAGAAACCTACAACAAGACTATTGATAATCTGGAGAAACTGCTGAAGTTACTTCATCCGTTTATGCCATTTTTATCGGAAGAAATTTGGCATCTAATTGATGAAAGAAAAGAGGATATTATAGTTGCAGAATGGCCAAAAGAAAATAAGTTAGAAGAAACTATACTGTCTGATTTTGATGTTGTTTCAGAAGTAGTTTCTTCAATCAGAAATTTTAGAATTCAGAAACAGATTCCTAACAAAGAAGTAATTTCGCTTTTCGTAAAAGAAAATGAGAAATTATGCAAAAACATGGATTCGATAATATGTAAGTTAGGGAATATTAAAACTATCGAATATACCAATGATAAATTAGATGTAGCCTTTTCATTCCGAGTAAAATCTAATGAATATTTTATCCCTCTAGAAGGAAACATAGACATAGAAGGAGAAATAGAAAAACTACAAAAGGAATTAGATTACACAAAAGGATTCTTAAAATCAGTAAACGGAAAACTCAATAATGAAAGATTTGTAAATAACGCACCAGATCAAGTTGTTGTTAATGAGAAAAAGAAACAAGCTGATGCAAAGCAAAAAATTGAGATTCTAGAAAAACAAATTGCTTTATTATCTTAATATAAAAAGGTATTTATAGTAATATTTTTTAAAACATGGGTATTGTTGTAAAGTACGTTGCAAATATAATAAAAATATACGAGAAATTTTAAGATAAAAAAAGACCTATATCTAGGTCCTTTTTATTTAGTAGCGTGAGGGAGATTTGAACTCCCGACCTCAGGGTTATGAATCCTGCGCTCTAACCAACTGAGCTACCACGCCATTTCGGTCGGCAAATATAATATTAATACATTTTAATAAAAGTATTTTCATACAAATTTATGACCTGTCTTTTTCCTCTAATATTGTAGTGTAATGTTTTAAGCTCCTGAGCAATAAAACAACCAAAATTGTAGCAATCAGTATATTTCTGTAAAAAGGACTATCACTAAGATGTTTATTAATAAAAGACTCCCTAACAACTTCTACAAACACAAATCCAATAACTGTTGCTAATACTCCTGCATACTCCCTCCTCAAGATGCTTTTTACAGAAAAAGGAATAATTGTTTTAATATAATTTTTACAAGATGGAATAAATGCCGGAACACCTTTAGACCAATTACTATATTCTTCCCCAAATTTTCTTTCCAAGAATTGTTCTTCTGCAAACATGATTCTCTTATAATACACCCAAAACAACAAACTCATAATTACAATAAAATAAATATTATAAGTAAAAACTGCTATTCCAGCCCAAATAAAATAATTTCCAAGATACAGTGGATGACGAACTGTAGAATAAATTCCTGTAGAATTCAGGTAATCTGCTATTTGTTCTTTTGTATTTCTGCCTGAAGTCCCCTTTGGAGTTGTGCCGATTGTATAGAATCTGATCAGAAAACCAACTACAGATATGCATAAAGCAATATAGTTACATATTTGTTTTTCAGAAGATAGAGGTTCCTCACTATAGTATATAAATGGCACTGCCAACACAAATAAAATAACAGGAAACTGACCTCTATACTTAAATAAAAAATTTCCTTGTTTCTCCCGAGAATCAACTAATGACATCTATTTTATAATTATTCTGAATTATTTCCTTATTTTGCGAAAAATTTAGATTACAAATCTACAAAAAATAACATCTAACATATTTATTATGTCTTTAATTAAATACTCCTTAGAATATCCTATAAGAACATCTATTAGTTTTTTATATAAAAGATTAAGTACTCCTAGTGGACTCTCAGAATGGTTTGCTGACAATGTGAATATAAAAGACAATGTCTTAACATTTTATTGGGAAGGTTCAGAAGAGCAAGCCATAGTTTTAAAACAAGAAAAAGAAAAATTTATCAGGTATCAGTGGTTAGAAGATGAAGGCGAAGAAAAATATTTTGAATTCAGCATCCAAATTGATGACATGACAAAAGACATTGCTCTCATTGTAACCGATTTTGCGGAAGGTGAAGAGGATAAAGAAGAAGGAATCTTACTTTGGAACAAAGAAATTGGAAATCTTAAAAACGCTTTAGGAATTTAAAAAAATCATCTTGTGAAAAAACTTCACAAATTTTTAATCAAATCTTTCCTACCCCCTTTTGTAGCAACTTTTTTTATTGCTATATTTATATTACTCATGCAGTTTTTATGGAAATGGGTAGATGAACTAATTGGGAAAGGTTTAGAATTAGATATCATCTTAAAACTTATTTTCTATGCTGCAGCTCGTTTTGTTCCTTTAGCCCTTCCAATTGCAATGCTTATTGCTTCCATTATGACTTTCGGGAATATGGGAGAGAAAAACGAACTAGCAGCACTTAAATCTTCCGGTGTCTCACTTAGAAAGACTCTAACTCCTCTTCTGTTGTTTGCTATTGTTATTAGTTATTCTTCATTTCTGTATTCTAATTATATACTTCCTGTAGCAAACCTAAAAAACGGAACTCTACTTTACGATATTCAGAAAAAGAAACCAGCCATTAATATCCGCGAAGGTGAATTTTATAATGACATTGATGGTTACTCAATAAAGGTTGGAAAAAAAGATTCTGAAACAAACTTTCTTTACGACATTCTGATTTACGACCATAGCTCACAACAATCCAACGATAAAGTAATTGTTGCAGAAAGTGGAGAGATGAGATTCACAAATAACGGTGAAATACTAGAATTAATCCTTTATAATGGATCCTCCTATGTGGAAGTTTTTAATAAAGATAGAGCTCAGAAATTAGCACATCAAATAATTAATTTTCAGGAAAATATAATCCGATTTGATTTGGAAAAATTCGGACTAAAACGATCTGATGAAAGTATTTATAAAAATCATTATTCCATGATGAGTGTAGATCAACTCAACAAATCAATTGATTCCTTAGAAATTAAATTGACCGAACGTGAAAACCATTTCTCCAAAAGCTATACTGATAAATTGAATCTGAATATTAAAAATACTTATGACTCTACTAAAACAGTAAAAAGCAAGGAATCAGAAAAAGAAATTTATGATTTTGCTATAAATAAAGTTAATTCTACAAAATCAATCCTAAAATCAAATTCGGATGATTTAAAATATCGGCAATCAATTATCAATCGTCATAAAATAGAATGGCACCGAAAATATTCATTAGCTTTTGCATGTATCATATTGTTTATTATAGGAGCTTCAATCGGTTCAATTATTCGCAAAGGAGGATTTGGAGTTCCAGTACTTATCTCCATTATTTTGTTTGTATTATACCATGTGTTAAACATGATAGGAGAAAAATATGTCAAGGAATCTACACTACTTCCTTATGAGGGAATGTGGTTAGCTAATTTAATATTTTTTCCAATTAGCGTCTTCTTACTTTATAAAGCAAGTAAGGACTCTTCTTTATTGGATTTTAGCTATTACAAACAAACTATTAATAATCTTATTTTTAAGCGAAATTTAAATAAAAGCTAGTAATTTTGCAATTAAATAATTTCAGATGAATTTTAACACTATAGAGGAAGCAATTAAGGATATTATACTTGGAAAAGTTGTAATTGTAATTGATGATGAGAATCGTGAGAATGAGGGGGATTTTGTAGCAGCTGCTGAAATGGCAACTCCTGAAATGGTGAATTTTATGGCCACACATGGAAGAGGACTTATTTGTACTCCTTTAATTGAGGAAAGATGTGAGGAATTAAATCTGGAATTAATGATTGGAAAGAACACTGCAGCTTTTGAAACTCCATTTACTATTTCTGTAGATTTAATTGGAAACGGATGTACAACAGGTATCTCTGCACAAGATAGATCAAAAACTATTCAAGCTTTAGTTGATGAGAATACCAGACCTGAACAACTCGGAAAACCAGGACATATTTTCCCTCTAAAAGCCTTGAAAGGAGGAGTGTTAAGAAGAGCAGGTCACACAGAAGCCTCTATTGATTTAGCTCGTCTTGCTGGATTAAAACCAGCGGGAGTTATTGTTGAAATACTTAATGAAGATGGTACCATGGCCAGAACTCCAGAACTCTTCAAACTAGCAGAAAAATTTGATTTAAAATTTATCACCATTAAGGATTTGATAGAATACAGAATTAAGAATGAATCCTTAATATCTGAAGAAGTGGATGTTCATCTTCCAACAGATTTTGGTGATTTTAAAATGAAAGCTTTCAAACAAATTAGTAATGAGCAACTTCATTTGGTTATTTATAAAGGAGAATGGAAAGAGGAAGATGAAGTTTTAGTTAGAGTTCATTCTTCCTGTATGACAGGAGATATTTTTGGTAGTTGCAGATGTGATTGTGGTCATCAACTCAAAGCAGCTATGTCTCAAATAGAGAAAGAAGGAAAGGGAGTTATTGTTTATATGAATCAAGAAGGAAGAGGAATAGGATTACTTAACAAACTTAAATCGTATAAATTACAAGAAAACGGGAAAGATACTGTGGAAGCCAACCTAGAACTAGGATTTAATGCAGATGATAGAGATTATGGTATTGGAGCTCAGATTTTACGAGCTATGAATGTTCGGAACATTAAACTCTTATCAAATAACCCAAAGAAAAGAGCAGGACTTATGGGATATGGTATTGAGATTGTAAAAAACATTCCATTAGAAATAAAATCAAACAAACATAATCAGTTTTATTTGGAAACAAAGAGAGATAAAATGGGGCACTCTCTTGAAAATTTAGATGAGTAAGAAAATCATTATACTAGGAATAGAATCCTCTTGTGATGACACTTCAGCTGCAATTATTTCTGATGGATATATCCTGTCCAATATTATCGCAAATCAGAAAGTACATGAGAAATATGGAGGTGTAGTTCCAGAACTTGCATCTAGAGAACATCAAAAAAATATTATTCCGGTAGTAGATGCCGCTATAAAAGAAGCTGGCATTAAAAAAGAAGATATCTCAGCAGTCTCATTTACTCAAGGTCCTGGGCTATTAGGATCTTTACTTGTCGGAAGTTCTTTTGCAAAATCTTTTGCTTTAGGATTAGATATTCCACTAATAGCCGTAAATCATATGAAAGGGCATATAATGGCTCATTTCATAAAAAATAAGGGAGAAGAAAATAAACAACCAAATTTTCCATTTTTATGTTTAACTGTTTCTGGAGGACACACACAAATTGTATTGGTTAAATCTGTAACTGAAATGATTATAATTGGTGAAACCTTAGATGATGCTGCAGGTGAAGCATTTGATAAATCTGCTAAGATTTTAGGACTTTCTTACCCTGGAGGTCCTTTAATTGACAAATATGCAAAAAAAGGTGATAAAGAGAAATTTACTTTCGGCAGACATAAAGTTGGTAAGTACGATTTTTCATATAGCGGAATCAAAACTTCTATACTTAGGGTTATAGAAAAAGAAGTCGATAAAAATCCAAACTTCATAAAAGAAAACCTGGAAGATTTATGTGCAAGCATACAATATACCATTGTTGAAATACTTATTAAAAAGATTACACAAGCATCATCTGAGCTAGGGATAAATGAAATTGCAATTGCTGGTGGAGTTTCTGCGAATTCTTATCTTAGAACAAGACTAACAGAACTTCAGGGAAAAAAAGGGAAGAATGTATTTATTCCTAAATTTGAGTACTGTACCGACAATGCAGCTATGATTGCTATTACAGGGTACTACCAATTTTTAGAAAAAGATTTTTCTGATCAATCAGTTACTCCAACTTCTAGACTAAAATTGCAATAAAAAAATCCCATCCAAATGGAGGGGATTAAATATTTAAAGAAACCAGTGAAAATTAACTAGTTTCAAACAACTTTCTCTAAGATAATATTTCCGATACTTTATCAGCTGCTTCTTGCAATAAAATTACCGATTCTACTTTTAATCCGCTTTCATCAATTAATTTTTTAGCTTCCTCAGCATTTGTGCCTTGTAACCTAACAATTAATGGCACTCCTATCTCTCCAATATTATTGTACGCATCTACAATACCTTGAGCTACTCTATCACATCTAACAATTCCCCCAAAAATATTCACTAATATAGCTTTCACATTTTTATCTTTCAAAATAATACGAAATGCTTGTTCTACTCTCTGAGCATCTGCAGTACCACCAACATCTAAAAAATTTGCCGGATTACCTCCTGCCATTTTAATAATATCCATAGTAGCCATTGCAAGTCCAGCTCCATTTACCATACAACCAACATTCCCATCAAGTTTAACAAAATTAAGACCGTATTCACCCGCCTCTACTTCTGTTGGATCTTCTTCTCTTTTATCTCTTAATTCCTCATAATCTTTATGTCTGAATAAAGAATTATCATCAATACTTACTTTTGAATCTACTGCTAATATTTTATTGTCAGAAGTTTTAAGTACTGGGTTTATCTCAAATAAAGAAGAATCTGTTTTATCGTATGCTGTATACAGTGCATGAACAAATTTTGTCATTTCTTTAAATGCATTGCCACTCAAACATAAGTTAAAAGCAACTTTTCTGCACTGAAATCCTGTTAATCCGACTTTCGGATCAATTTCTTCCGTAAAAATTAAGTGTGGAGTCTCTTCTGCAACTTTCTCAATATCCATACCTCCTTCTGTAGAGTACATAATCATATTTCTTCCTGTAACCCTATTTAAAAGTACCGACATATAAAATTCAGATGTATCACTTTCTCCAGGATAATAAACATCCTCCGCAATTAAAACTTGATTTACTAATTTACCTTCTGCAGAAGTTTGTGGTGTTATTAAATGCATTCCTAAAATGTCATCTGAAATAGATCTTACTTCATCAATTGATTTAGCCAATTTTACTCCACCTCCTTTACCTCTTCCTCCTGCATGTATTTGTGCTTTTATTACCCACCAACTAGTTCCTGTTTCCTGATTAAGTTTATTTGCAGCTGTTACCGCCTCTTCAGAAGTAGAGGCAACTATACCTCTTTGTATTCTTACTCCAAAACTATTTAAAAGCTCTTTTCCTTGATATTCGTGTAAATTCATTTTTAAGATTTTAGTTGTGCAAAAATATAGGAATCAAATAAAATACAATCTTTATTTAAGAATAAATTCTATTTTTGTAATCCTAAATTATTTATGAAAAAACATCTAATTATATTTCTTTTACTACCACTTATTTCATTCTCTCAATTTACTGAGAAAAAAATATATAATATTAAGAAAATAGATAAAAATCCTAATATTGATGGAATTCTTAATGATAAGATATGGGGAAATCTTGATATCGCAAAAGATTTTTCTCAATTAGAACCTAATAATGGTGAGAAAGAAAAACATCATCAAAGAACAGAAGTAAAAATGTGTTATGATGACAGGAATATTTATCTTGGAGTGATGATGTATGATAATGCACCTGACAGTATACTAACTGAGCTTTCAAGAAGAGATCAGGAAAATAAAAACTATGATGAATTTGGGATTTGGATTAACCCTTTTAATGACGGTCAGATTGAATATAATTTTTCTGTTACAGCTGCAGGAGTACAAAAAGATGCTAAATTCTTTCCTAGTGGATCTGACAATACATGGGACGCAGTATGGAAATCTGCAGTTAAAATAAACAACAATGGATGGGTGGCAGAATTTGCTATTCCTTTTTCATCATTAAGGTTCTCAAATGATGGTAAACCTTGGGCTATAAATATGGGAAGAACTATTAGAAGATATCGTTCAGTATATACCTGGAATCCAATAGATGCAGAATATCTATCAAGTATTTCTCTTCAAGCTGGTTTAATAGATGGTATTAAGAATGTGAATCCTCCACTACGTCTTTCATTCATGCCATATGCATCAGTATATACAAATATATATAATGGAGAAACAACATTCCCTTACAATTATGGAATGGATCTTAAATATGGAATAAATGAAAGTTTCACATTAGACATGACATTAATACCAGATTTTGGTCAAGTTGCATCTGATGCAGAAATTCTCAATCTCTCTCCTTTTGAGATTAAATATGAAGAAAAAAGACAATTCTTTAATGAAGGAACAGAATTGTTTAACAAAGGAGAGAACATGTTTTATAGTCGTAGAATACAAGATGATTTAATTAATGCTACAAAAGTATCTGGAAGAACAAAGAATGGCTTAGGATTCGCTACTCTTAATGCAATAACAAATCAAACAGAAAATAAACCTTTAACAAATTATAATGTAATGATATTTGATCAGACATTTGGAAATAATTCATCAATAAGTATGATGAACACCAACATGATACAAAATGGCAGTAATAAAGATGCAAATGTTACAGGATTATTTGCTAGAATTAATAACAAAGCAAATACCCACACTTATGTTGGAGAATTAAAAATGAGTCAAGAATTTATAACTGAAACCTTGCCAATTTTGATATATCCTCCAGAACATAGTATCAATATCACTCAAGGATTTTCTGGTATGTTATCAATAGGAAAAATAAGCGGGAAATATCGTTATGACTTATGGAGTTCTTTTGAAGATGACAAATACAATCCTAATGATCTTGGTTTTTTATACTCGAATAACGAAATTAATAGTGGGTTGTCAATCAGTTACAATCAACTAAAAGAAAACAAACAATTTATAAGTTCCAGATTTTCTTCAGCAATCTCCTATGAAACGCTATTTACAGAACAGAAATTTGTTAATCTGAATCTTGATATGGAAGGTAGAGTTACTTTTAGAAATCATCTTACGGTATTTATGAGTGCAGAGATTAACCCTTACCAAGGGAATGATTTCTATGAATCAAGAACAGAAAATTTTAACAATCCTGTTAAATTATCGAGATCAATAAAAATTCGCACACACATCTCTACAGATTACAGGAATAGTTTTGCTATTGATTTAAGCTTAGGAGGTAAATTAAATCCATTATACGATGGGTACAGTTATCACTGGAGAATATCACCTAGATATAGAATTAATGACAAAGCATCAATTAGATACGTACTTTCTTTAGAAAATAAATATAATGATATTGGTTTTGTAACAAATGATACTTTACCAATTATTTTTGGTGAAAGAGATGTCTTTATGATTACTAATGTTTTAGAAGGGAGTTATATCTTAAATAACAAGATGGACTTCTCAACTAAGATAAGACATTATTGGAGTGGAGTAAAATACAATCAATTCAGAGAATTAGAAACAAATGGATATTTATCTAATACTGATTATTTTAGCGCACATGATGCAAATTTTAATGCATGGACAATTGACATGGCATTGAATTGGTGGTTTGCTCCTGGAAGCCAAATGAGTATTGTTTGGAAGAATTCTATGCAAGATTACAATGACATATTGACAATAGACTGGTTTGATAATATTAACAATACCTTTAAGACGATACCACAAAATAGTTTATCTTTTAAGATTGTGTATTATTTAGATTATCTTTACCTGCGCAAAAAACAATGATAAAAGTAGAAAACATAACACTCAATTACGGAGAATTAAAAGTATTAAAAGGAGTAAACTTACATATAAAAGAAGGTGAGTTTGTTTCGATAATTGGAGCTTCTGGAGCAGGAAAAACTACCCTATTACAAATTCTGGGCACTCTAGAAAACCCTAATTCTGGTAGTGTTTGGATTAATAATACAGATATAACAAAACTTTCTGACAAGAATCTTTCTGTTTTTAGAAACGAAAATATTGGATTTGTTTTTCAGTTTCATAATTTATTAGTTGAATTTACTGCATTAGAAAACGTTTGCTTACCAGCTTTTATAAAGGGAGAAAACAGAAAAAAAGTCGAACAACGAGCTTTAAAACTATTAAAACTATTAAATATTGAAAATAGAAAAGAACATAAGCCAAATGAACTTTCTGGTGGAGAGCAACAAAGAGTAGCTGTTGCTAGATCATTAATAAATAATCCGAAAATTATTTTGGCAGATGAACCATCTGGTAATCTCGATTCAAAAAATGCTAAAGATCTTCATAATTTACTCTTAAAACTCAACAAAGAATTAAATCAAACAATAGTTGTTGTAACACATAACAAGACCCTAGCAAATATTACTAGCAGAAAGTTAGAAATAAAAGATGGCATTATTTAATTCAACAAAATTTAATAAAAAAAGTCCATAGCTTATCAAAATAGTGTAATTTTGCACTTTGATGAGCTATCAAAACCCACAGATTCTATATTTCCTTTTTGCAATAGCAATTCCCATTTTCATTCATCTGTTTAATCTAAGAAAACACAAAGTTGTTTATTTTAGTAATATTACCTTTTTAAAGGAGATTAAATCTGATAAGAAAAAAAGAAACACTCTAAAACAACTCCTTATATTACTTAGTAGAATTTTAGCTATCTCGGCAATAGTTTTTGCTTTTGCAAATCCATACATTCCAAATAACTCTAAAGACATCTCAACAAATAACACTGTCATCTATATTGATAATTCATTTAGTATGGATAATGTTTCTGAAAAAGGGAGATTACTTGATATAGCGAAAGAAAATGCTTTAGAAATTCTCAATTCATCTAACAAAACAAATCAATTTTGGATTCTGACAAACAATTTTGAGGCAACAGAAAATTATCCAAAAAACAAAAAAGAAGCAGAAAAATTTATATTAAATATCAAATCATCTTCTGAAATCCGAAATACAAATAATATTCTAGATAAAATAAAAAGTATTTGTCCTGAAAGGAATACTCTTTTTATAGTTTCTGATTTCCAGAAATCTAGCACAAATCTGGATGCAATACAGAGTTTAGACAGCAACAAATCTGTTATAATTATTCCTCTTTCAATAAACGCAAACACCAATATTAGTGTAGATAGTTGCTACCTTAACTCACCAATAAATATAAGAGGTAATACCATTAGCATTTCAACAATAATCAGTAATCATTCTGATAAAGAAATTGAAGATGTAATTATAAATCTAAGTGTCAATAATACTCATAAAACACAGCAAAATATCTCCTTACTTGCAAATGAAAGTAAAACAGTAGAACTTAATTTTACTTCTGAAAAAAGTGAAATAAATAATGGATTAATTAGTGTTGAGGACTATCCTATTACTTACGATAATAATCTATATTTCAGCTTTAAAACTGATGAAAAAATAAATATTTGTCAGATATATGAATCAGAAAATAAAAATATAAGTAAGCTTTTTTCTTCAGAAGAAATATTTAATTACACTATACAAAACATAGATCAGGTTGACTATAATATTTTAGACAAACAGGAGGTTATTATCTTAAACCAAATAAATGATTTTAGTACCGGATTTAGTTCTTTTATAAAATCCTATATCGAAAAAGGTGGAAGTATCTGTGTTATCCCTTCAGAAAATGCAAATATCGTATCTTATAATTCATTTTTGAAACAACTTAATACAAATCAATTTAGTACAGAAGTAGTTGGAAATATAAAAATATCAACTCTTAATCTAAAAAATCCTATTTTCAATAGTGTATTTAGTACATCAAAAATAAAGGATGACATAAACCTTCCTACCATAAATAATTATTACAAACTCCAGAAAAACTCTAATATTATTAAGCAAAACATTTTCAGACTAGAAAATTCTGATGAATTTTTAAACTATTATAACAAAGGAAAAGGTGAAATTTACCTTTTTAGTTCTCCGTTATCTGAAGGAAATAATACTTTTAGCAAGCATGCACTTTTTGTAACTACCCTATTTAATATGGGATTATTTTCTGTAAAGACAGATAATTTGTACTATACAATAAATCAGAATTCAGAAATAAAACTACCTAAAACTAATTCTCAGTTAGAAAATATTTTTCACTTAAAATCAGATGTTTTAGATTTAATAGCAGAATATTCTATAAAAAATAATCAATCCTATTTATTAACTCATAATCAAATTAAAAATGCAGCTCATTATCAGTTATTACAAGAAGATCAGATTTTACAAACTATATCTTGCAATTATAACCGATCGGAAAGTAATATAGAACAATTTACAGAGGCAGAAATAGATAATTTTATAACATTAAATAACATAGAAAATGTGAAGGTGTTTTCTTCTGATGTTAGTATAAATCAAAATATTAAAAATATCGATAAAAACAAAGAATTCTGGAAAGTATTGGTTCTACTCTCTTTATTATTTATAACAATTGAAATACTACTTATTAAACTTATTAAATCATGAATTTACTTATTAAATCAGCACGAATAATTGACCCTAATTCTAAACACCACAATAAGATAATGGATATATTTATTAAAAATGGAAGAATTGAAAAAATTGCTAAATCAATTAAATCCTGTAAAGAATCATTAGAGGCAGGAAAAGAAATAGAATTCTCAGATAAAAACCTACATATTTCTACAGGTTGGATGGATATGCACTCTAACTTCCGAGAACCAGGTTTTGAATATAAAGATGATCTAAAGACAGGGATACAATCTGCAATAAAAGGAGGGTTTACATCTGTATTATTAATGCCACAAACCGAACCTGTAATTGACAGTAAATCACATGTTGAATACATTAAAAACAATACAAGAAATAGTATTGTAGATGTTCATACATCCTCTTCTGTAACAAAGAATATGGAAGGAGGAAATCTAGTAGAAATGCACGACATTAACTCTGTAAATTGCCGAACTTTTACTGATGATAAAAAATCCTTACAAAGAAATGAAGTGATGAAATTAGCTCTACTATATAGCAAGGATCTTGATGGACTTATTATGAACTATCCTAATGATAAAAGTATCTTTAATAATGGAAAGATGAATGAAGGAATAACTAGCACTAATATGGGAGTGAGTGGTATATCAAATATATCTGAAGAAATAATGGTTGATAGAGATATAAATCTAGCGAAATACACTGAAGGAAACTTACACCTTTCTTACATATCTACAAAAGAGTCAGTCAGTAAAATAAAAAGAGGGAAAAAGGAAGGAGCAAACATCACAGCAGATGTTTCAATCAATAACCTAGTTATGACAGACGAAAAAGTAAAAACATTCGATACTAGATATAAAGTACTTCCTCCACTCCGAACAAAAAAGGATAATAGTGCACTGATAAAAGGACTTAAAAATGGAACTATTGATGTTATCTGCTCGGATCATTCCCCAGAAGATCAGGAAAACAAGAAAACAGAATTTGACAATGCTGCATTCGGAATATTAGGACTAGAAACTCTTTTTGGACTTTTAGGGAAACACATAAGTTCTGACTTAAGTTTATCTGAAATAATAGAGAAAATATCTACAAATCCAAGAAAAATCGCACTAAAAGAAGAGTTAAAAATTGAAGAAGGGGAAAAAGCAAATATCACCTTATTTAATCCAAAGGTAGAATGGGAAGTAATAAAATCTGATATAAAATCAAAATCAAGAAACACTCCCTTTATTGGAGAAAAGCTAAAAGGAAAAGCTGTAGCTATTTATAATAATAATCAGTTTGTTATTATTGAATAAATTCTATAGTTTTATCTACAACTATTTGTAAATCTGATGGTAATTTATTGGGATTACATGGATGTGAAGCCCCAAAAACATGGTCAGCATCTTTCACTATAAATAGTTCTGAACGGGGATTCCATCTATGTAAATCATAAGCTTCTTTTACATCAACTGATGGATCCGCATCTCCATGAATAACTAATTGAGAAATTGTTAAATTACTAACTGAATTCTGAATATCTAATCTTTCTTTATTTTGTTCGCAATCATTATATAACTGAATGTATAACGGCATGTTTTGTTTGGTTCTTCCATTATAAACAAATGATACTCCTTTCTGTTTCCAGATTTCTACTCTATCCGTAGAAGCTCTATTTAAGAAACTAGAGGGAGAAGACCAACTTATTACTCTTTTAACTCTTTTATCCTCACCTGATTTCAGCATGGAAACACCTCCTCCTCTACTGTGTCCTAAAAGAGTAATATCCGATATATTTAAATTCTGAACGGACCAATCTAACACTAAAGACAAATCATTCAATTCTATAGAAAAATTATTATTTCCAAAAGCTTCTAAATCATTAAAATTTAATGGATCAGCAATAGTTGTGCCATTATGGGAAAAATTAAATTTCAGGAAAGTAAATCCGTTCTCAGCAAAAATCTTGGATATTAGATTAAAACATCCCCAATCCTTAAAACCTTTAAATCCGTGAGAGAAAATTATCAATTTATTATTACTTTTCTTAGGAAAAGTAATATCCATTAAAATTTTCTTCTGATTACTTCCTTTTATTATTTCTATACTCTTTTTCATATTACATTAGTTCATCTAGTTCTAACCATCTAAAACTTTTTTTATCTATTATATTTACAATATCTGAAAGTCTTTTACTATTTTCAATAATTATTTCTACATCTAAATTAGGGTTCAATAATGATTTCTCCAACTCTTCTTTCTCTTTTTCTAGTACAGAAATTTCTTTTTCTAATTCTCCATATTCGTATTTCTCTTTGTAAGAAACCTTTCTTTCTTCTTGTTTATTTTTAGGAATGTTTTTTTGTTTATCTACTGATTTTGTTTTATTTTGATCTTTCTTTTTTTGATCACTAAATTCAGAATAAGTACCATAAAAATCCCGAATAACACCTTCTCCTTCAAATACAAACATATGATCTGTAAGTTTATCCATAAAATACCTGTCGTGAGAAACAATAATAAGACACCCTTTAAAGTCTAATAAGAACTCCTCTAATTTATTTAGAGTAAGTAAATCCATATCGTTTGTTGGCTCATCCAAAATAAGAAAATTAGGATTTTTCATTAGTACCGTTAGTAAGTATAATCTTCTTAGTTCTCCACCGCTCAGTTTACTTACATAAGTGTATTGCATTTCTGGTGTAAACATAAAATACTCTAACATTTGTGATGCTGAAATTTTACTTCCATTTGCTAGAATAATTACATCAGCAATCTCTTTTAAAACATCAATCACTCTTAAATCTTCTTTTATCACGAGTCCTCCTTGAGAAAAATATCCATAAATGATTGTGTCTCCTATATTTACTTTTCCACTATCAGCCTTTTCTTTTCCAGTAAGGATATTAAGAAGAGTACTTTTCCCTACTCCATTACTACCTAATATCCCTATTCTTTCACCTTTTTTGAAGGTATAAGTAAATCCATCTAGAATACATATATCACCATACGATTTATGTATATTCTTTAATTCTAGTATTTTACCTCCAACCCTACTCATTTTAACTTCTAATTTCAGTTCAGATTTCTTTCTTCCAGAATTCGCTTTTTCTTTTATCTTTTCAAAACTCTGTAAACGAGATTTGGATTTTGTAGTACGAGCTTTTGGAGAACGCCTTACCCACTCTAATTCCTTTTTCATCAGCTTGCCTGCCTTTTCTATTTCTACACTAAAATTATTTTCTCTTTCCTCTCTTTTTTCCAAAAAGTAAGAGTAATTCCCTTTGTGATGATACAATTCTCCATTTTCTAGCTCTAATATGTGGTTACAGACATTTTCCAGAAAATATCGATCGTGTGTCACCATTAATAGAGTTATTTTCTGCTGAGACAAATACTTTTCCAACCACTCAATCATTTCTACATCCAAATGATTGGTAGGTTCATCTAACAGTAATACATCCGATTCATCAATAAGTAAAAGGGAAAGTGACAACCTCTTCTTTTGTCCTCCAGATAGTTTTTCTACCTTCTGACTTAAATCTGTAATTTTAAATTTACTAAGAATTTGTTTTATCCTCCTGTCATAATCCCAAGCGGAATACTGATCCATAAGTAAAGTTAGTTCCTCTACTGTATTTTGGTTTTTTTCTGAAAAATCGTTGGTCTGATTTGCTACTGCCTTTTCATATTCTGAAATTATTTTACTTACTCTACTTTGTGCTGAATCTACCAATTGCTGAATACTTAAACTCTCATCAAAATCAGAATTCTGAGATAGATAACCAACTTCTATTCCTTTTCTGAAAGTTACTTTGCCTGCTGAGGAAACATCTTTACCAGTAATTATTTTTAACAAAGAAGATTTTCCTGTTCCATTATTAGATATAAGTGCCATTTTATCTCCTCTACTTAAACCAAAACTTAAATTCTCGAACAAAACTCTCTCTCCGTAATCTTTACTCAACTCTTCTACTGATATTAAATTCATCTTACAAAAATACATCTTAAAAAATGATATTTATCATAACTTAAAATTATTCTGAACTTATATATTTGCAATATATTATTAAAATAAAAATCATGAATCAAATAATTCTATCATTAAGTATTGTTTTTTTACTAGTATATAGTAGAGAAGATAACTCAAAGAAAAAAACTGATGGTTATAGTGGGTCTACAAAGACATCAGAGATACATTACTATCAAGAAAAACATCTTCAAAATATAAAACAACTCACTTTTGGTGGAGATAATGCGGAGGCGTATTTCTCTTTTGATAATACTAGATTAGTATTTCAATTGAAGAATCCTAATATAGGGATTGATTGCGACCAGATTTATGTGACAGACTGGGAAAATGATAATATGGAAGAAAAACTTCCTCTAATGGTAAGCACTGGTTTAGGAAGAACTACTTGTTCGTACTTTATGCCAGGAGACACAACAGTTATTTATGCGTCTACACATTTAGGTGATGACAACTGCCCAAAAGAACCAGAGAAAAGAGAAGATGGTGCGTATGTATGGCCTATCTACTCTGACTTTGATATTTTTGTTGCAGACCTAAAAGGAAATATAGTAAAGCAGTTAACAAATGAGCCTGGTTATGATGCTGAAGCAACTATTTCTCCTCAAGGTGATAAAATTGTTTTTACATCTGACCGGACAGGTGATTTGGAACTTTATACTATGGATATTGATGGAAGTAATATAAAACAAGTTACTTTCGGATTGGGATATGATGGTGGAGCATTCTTTTCTCCTGATGGGACCAAACTGATTTTCCGTTCATCCAGACCAAAAACAAATGAAGAAATTAAAGTATATAAACAACTTCTTTCTGAAGGATTAGTAAAACCAACAGAAATGGAATTATTTATTTGTAATACAGATGGCTCGGATTTAACACAGATAACTAACTTAGGAAATGCAAATTGGGCTCCTTTCTTTCATCCTAGCGGTGATAAAGTAATATTTTCCTCTAATCATAAATCAGAAAAAGGTTTTCCATTTAATTTATTTATGATAAACATAGATGGAACAGATCTTGAACAGATTACTTTTGATGGTGTGTTTGACGCCTTCCCTATGTTCTCTTATGATGGTAAAAAACTTGTTTTTTCTTCTAATAGAAATAATGGAGGAACAAGAGCCACAAATCTTTTTATTGCTGACTGGAAGGAATAAGTCTCTAAAAATTACTATCCTCCAAAATCATCAAAACGGACATTCTCATCAGGTATACCCCAGTCTTCTGCCAATTTTATTACAGATTGATTCATCATAGGTGGTCCACAGAAGTACAATTCAATATCTTCAGGATTTTCATGATCAACTAAGTACTGATCAATAACTGCATTATGAACAAAACCTACAAATCCATCTCCATTAGGGTCATTAATATCCTTCTTTTCTGTCCAATTATCATTCTCTTGAGCATCTGAAAGAACTAAATAAAATTTAAAGTTTGAAAATTCTCTTTCTAAAGAACGAAAATGCTCAATATAGAAAAGTTCAGCTCTAGATCTTCCTCCATACCAATAGGAAACTTTTCTTCCTGTTTTTAAGGTTCTAAAGAGTTCATACAGATGAGATCTCATAGGAGCCATTCCAGCTCCACCTCCAATATATAGCATTTCAGCATCTGAATGATTTATAAAGAACTCTCCGTAAGGTCCTGAAATAGTTACCTTGTCTCCTGGCTTACACCCAAAAATATAAGAAGAAGCAACTCCAGGATTAATATCAGACCATCCATTTCTATCACTATTTGGAGGAGGAGCTGCAACCCTAACATTCAACATGATTTTTCTTCCTTCAGCAGGATAAGAA
>Ga0208964_1000210_pt1 | contig 33714 bp, 30 predicted proteins | sample AOAMet1_08_M0_20_2_FD_188227 | JGI IMG/M metagenome (GOLD analysis project Ga0208964, IMG submission 188227) | Ammonia-oxidizing marine microbial communities from Monterey Bay, California, USA - CAN11_08_M0_20 (SPAdes) | ecosystem: Environmental > Aquatic > Marine > Intertidal zone | place... | reverse complement strand
ACTACTCTGGTCATCCTCTGTTTGTGTCACTACTACTCTGGTCATCCTCTGTTTGTGTCACTACTACTCTGGTCATCCTCTGTTTGTGTCACTACTACTTTTGCGTTCAGATTTTTCTTTGAAGACATTCTTCGTGACCAACCCTTTGCTATCGTCCTTGAACGTGAGTTGCGGGCTTCACGATACTAGACACTATATGTATCCCGGATTAAAACGCCTAAGCTTTTCCGCGACCCAACCACCCAATCACCCAATCACCCAATCACCGATCCAATTCGTTACACTGATAATCCCGACCAGAAAAGAGCGACACAATGCAGACTCCAGAATCATTCTTTCCCCGCGAAGTAGCAACCGGAGACCGTGGCCAATTGGCGCACCCTGCCGCCATTGAGCATAGCAAGCGCCTGGTCAGAAACCTTTATAAGGTTGGCGACAAAGCATGGTCACTCGTTGGCAACGGCCTCTCAAACCAGTCTTTTGTAGAGGGGCCAGAAGGGCTTATTGTCATCGACACCGGTGAATGTATCGAAGAAATGTCAGCGGCACTGGAAGAGATAAGAAAGGAAACTGATGCACCCCTGGTGGCATGCATTTATACCCATTTTCACTACGTTGGCGGCACAGAAGCGCTACTGGCCGAAAACCCCAACCTTCCAATCTGGGGGCATACGGGTATTCAGGCTAACCTCAAGCGCTTCGGCGGAGAGGTTGCACCCAGAGTGACAAGAGGACTGGTGCATCAGTTTGCCATCATGATGCCAAATGAAGGGCCTGATGGTGTGGTCAATGTTGGGCTGGGCAATTTCTATCGAAACCCCGGACATGCGCCCTTTACCGGGGGCCACGTTCCCGCCCAGCATACGTTCGACACACCAACAAAAGCATCAATCGCCGGGCTGGACGTCGAATTTTATCCGGCACCCTCTGACGCAACAGATTCTGTGACCATCTGGTTTCCAGCATTAAAGCTCGCCGTCAACAACCTGCTCTGGCCAACGCTTTTCAACGTGTTCGCGATTCGCGGTGAGGAATACCGTGACCCCAGGATACTATTGAAAGGCCTAGACGAACTTGCCGGACTTGGCGCTGAGGACCTCATCGGTGCTCACGGTTCGCCGCTTTCAGGTGCAGCAAATATCGCAGAGCGCACCCGCGATTACCGCGATTCAATACAGTTCATGTGGGACCAGACCGTGCGCTGCGCTAACCTGGGCCTAACGCTCAACGAGACTATTGCCGCTGTTTGCCTGCCGGAATACTTCGAAAAACACTACACTACCCAACAATTTTATGGCGTCGTAGAACATCACATTCGCCAGATCTACACTGGCCTATTTGGTTGGTTTGATGAAGACGAAGCGAACCTGTTTCCCACACCGGCACCCCAGCGCGCGCAGAAGCTTATCAACGGGTTTGGCGGTATCAGCAGGGTCCGTGACGAAATAGATGAAGCACTTGCGGCGAAGGATTACCGCTGGGCCATAGAAGTGTCATCCTGGCTGGTAAGGTCCGACGTCAACGAGACCGGCAGAGCAGACGCAGGAGAGACAGAAGACCGCATACGACTTGCCCAGGCATTGCGGGGCGTTGCCCAATCAACAACATCCGCCAATATCAGAAACTGGTGCATAACACGTGCTCTGGAATTAGATGGCACGATCAGCCTGGAGCGCTTTCGTGTCCATCGATTTCATAAACGGGAAGTATTAAGTCGCCCTGCCAGCGAATCCCTCGCGCTATTGCGCGTTCTGCTCGTGCCGGAAAAAGCGCATGAAGTGGAAGATGAAATCCTTGTGACCTTCTCTGACGGTAGCAGCGCCGGTCTAGCCCTTCGCCACTGTGTTGCTGTGCCTTCAAGCGGGGAGAATGCCACGGTGTCCATGACAATCAGCCACGAACACTGGGCTGAATTACTCGGAGGGAAAATGACCTTGAGCAAAGCCCTGGCCGAAGGTTTGATCAAGACAGATGATGAAAATCGTATCATCAGATATTTCGCCTGTTTTGATCTCGCTACACTGAATAGCTAGTACTTCGATGAACGATATACCCAAACCAGAGTTGCTCGACACAATTCACTGCTCAACCTGTCAGGCAGCATGTTGCCAAATGCAGGTCATGATAATCGACGACACCGGCATGCCAGATCGCTTCATTGAAACAGGTGCCAGCGGTGTTCAATCCATGCGAAGACTCGAGGACGGATGGTGTGAAGCATTAAACCGTAATACTTTTCTGTGCGATCAATATGCCGTTCGACCTACAATCTGTCGTGAATTCGAAATGGGCGGCGCCGATTGCCAGAGCACGAGAGTCGCCATTACCGAACCGTGGATGGGCGCAGAACCTGGTGACTGATATTTTAACCGACAATCCAGTGGCGTTGGTTACCACAGCTTGTCTCACACCGATGCTCAGGCAACAGCAATGCTGCATCGCAAGCGCCGGTCGAGATGGGTGCATGCCAAGCCCCCATTTGGGACCATCAGTGTAGATACATACGCCTTATGGTGTCTTGTCAGGCAAAGGGACACCTTTCATACTTGCGATCTACTGATTCTTATAATAATTAAGGATTCTCTATGAGTGACTTAGAAACATTCCGCCAGGAAGCACGCTCCTGGCTAAAAGAAAACTGTCCGGCATCATGTCAGGGTGACGACAATATTCTTCCTGACATCTTGTGGGGCGGCAGACGCCAAAAAATCGACGAGCCAGACGTCCAGCTTTGGATGGATCGCCTTGTTGCGCAAGGTTGGACAATTCCTGGCTGGCCGAAAGAATACGGCGGTGGTGGCCTTTCCGCTGAAGAGAGCAAAGTGCTGGCTGAAGAGATGAGTGCTATCAAAACGCATTCGCCACTCTACTCCTTTGGCATCAGCATGCTTGGGCCTGCACTCCTGGAATACGCAACCGAAGAACAAAAGCGGGAACATCTCCCCAAAATCGCCAGCGGTGAAATTCGCTGGTGTCAGGGATACAGTGAACCGGGTTCTGGATCAGATCTTGCGAGCTTGCAATGCAAAGCAGTTAAAGATGGTGATGATTATGTCGTCACTGGTCAAAAAGTCTGGACCTCTACCGCTGATGTTTCTGACTGGATTTTTTGTCTGGTACGAACAGACCCCGATGCGCCAAAGCACGAAGGCATCAGCTTTCTACTGATCGACATGGAATCTGAAGGCGTCACGGCACGCCCAATAGTTCTGTTATCCGGTGCATCGCCTTTTTGTGAAACCTTTTTTGATGGCGTTCGAGTACCCGTTGCCAACAGAATATTTGAAGAAAACAAAGGCTGGTCCGTTGCCAAGGCTTTGCTACTTCACGAACGAACCATGTTGGCCGGCGGTCCTGGTCGCGCCCCAGCCAGTGACGAAAGACGCACGCTGCTGGAAGTAGCACGCGACTCTATGAATGCACCTACCGGTCCATTGCCGGACAAAGCTGTTCGCGCTGAGATTGCACAAACTGAAATGGATCAGATGTGCTACGCCGCAACCTTACAGAAGGTCCAGGATGCAGCTAAAGCGGGCAAAGGTATGGGGCCGGAAGGTTCCATGTTCAAGCTTTATCTTAGCGAACTGGGACAACGCAGCGCCGATCTTCGACAACGACTTAATGGTGCTGATGGCTTGATCTGGGAGGGCGATGAATTTCACCCCGAAGCCAAAGAAACAACCCGCGAATGGCTGTACTCGCGCGCCTCGACAATTCTGGGCGGTACTTCTGAAATTCAGCTCAACATCATCACCAAGCGCGTGCTTGGGTTGCCGGAATAACGACATGACCTTAATACTTAGCGAAGAACAAGAACTACTCAAAGACAGCGCCAAAAGTTTCGTCGATGATCAATGGCAATTAAACCAGCTCCGAACGAAACGAGCATCGCCTGGTGCCGGCACAATCGATACCGGGCTATGGCAGCAAATGGTAGAACTTGGCTGGGCCGCGATTCCTTTTCCTGAAGAATTTGGTGGGCTCGGCCTGGGATACGCCGAACTCGGCATCGTGATGGAAGAGTCCGGGCGAAAACTTCTAATATCACCACTGCTCTCTTCGGTCGTACTCAGTGGCAGCGCCATCGAACTCGCCGGTAATAGTGATCAGAAAACTGAGCACCTACCAAAGATCTGTGACGGCAGCGGCCTGTACGCCATGGCGTATCAGGAAACTTCAAGACACGAGCCTGAAAACGTACGCACAGTGCTCACAAAAAGCGACGATGGCTATCAATTAAGCGGCCACAAACAACTGGTTATCAATGGTGGCTCAGCTAATCATCTTGTGGTCGTGTGCAGATCATCGGGTGATGCCGGTGACCGGGATGGGTTATCGCTGGTGCTGGTTGACAGCAAAACAGCAGGCGTTTCAGTCGCCAACAACCTTCTGTTGGACAGCACACCTTCTGCGAACATTACATTTAAAGATGTGCCCATTTCACCTGAAGATATCCTCGGCGAAATTGGTAATGCTGCAGAGGTGCTGGATGAAGTTTATGCGCGCGGCGCAATCGCTTTGTCTGCTGATATGCTCGGGGGTATTCAATCCGCCTTTGAAATGACCCTTGATTATCTGAAAGTCAGAGAACAGTTCGGTGCGAAAATCGGCACGTTTCAAGGTCTGAAACATCGCGCTGGACGCTGGTTCTGTGAAGTTGAGCTCAGCCGGGCAATCGTACTCAAAGCTCTCCGGTGTATTGATAGTGGTGGTAGCGATCTTGCTCGTGTTTCCAATGCCTGCAAGGCTCGCTGTACCGCCACTTATCAGCTATCAGGCAAAGAAGGTATACAAATGCATGGTGGCATTGGGGTGACAGACGAACACGACATTGGTCTGTATTTCAAACGGGCCCGTGTGACGGAGATTCTGCTTGGCGATACGAGTTTTCACACCGATCAGTTTGCGACCGCGAGCAATTACTGAGCGCATTAGCAAGGAGGCCGGTACTTGTTTAGGTGAACCGATGTATCGTCAACGTGGCAGCCATGAAGGCCCTAAAGGCCAAATCCGGCCGGCGAAGGTAACCGTCAACAGCTAAACAGGCGTCCTGAAGGGGATGGTTTGCCGAAGGTGAATCACTTGGAGCGCCACAAGTATCCATTCCCCGTAGTTGTGTAAGACAGCAGGAAAGTTCGCTCTCGCTTAATCTCATTTAACTTAGGCTGCAGCGCGATGTGCAGCGGGTCATCGCGATGTGCGATTGCGGCCCGTTCGTTGGCAAAAGCCGCGACGAATAACATATCACCTGCTTTAACATCAGGACCACGGTCTGAATCTCGAAGCGCGAGCCCTCCACTGTAGATGAGTGTGCCAGGTTCAGCATCCTTACAATAGTCAGCGTGCTCACCCGTTAACTCGATATAGCGTCGTTTCATGGCAGCATCTGTAAAGCGTGTACCAATTAGCGTGATCGTGATCCCCGCATCGCTCATGGGTCCGTCCGATTGCGCTCTGTCCCACCAGCCATAGCCTTCAATATCGGTGAACTGGTTACTCATCACGCAACGCCTGGTCATTCTGCGCTCGCCCATAGTTTCCATCAGGGCCGCGTGGGCCGGTCGAGTAATATGTGCATCAATACTGGACTGGCCCTGGGTATAACGTTCAAAGACAAGCACATGGCTTTCATCCTGCAGCGAACGCACTGCTTCGTAGGCACTGGTACCAGGCTCACCCACCAGAGCGTCCTGACCTCTTTCCTGCCAAACATCCAGCCACTCGTCGACGGTTGTTGTTTCTGTGCGAACCTGATACTCGACCAGTGCTGTCAATGGAGAATCACCAGTACTCATATTTTCTCTACTCATAGTCACCTTAGGATAGTTACTTTTATTCTCTGCCTTTTATTCTCTGGTTTGGTGCTCAAACAGTTTCATTGCCTTCAATGTAAGTAACAGCGGCCACGAGGGAGCTAGTTTCCTGCCTATGCGCCTGATGTCGGGATATACCTTACTTATCCATATGTTTCCCGATCAGGTAGCGCACTGACAGGTATTGCGGATAAGTTCTCCAGAATGCACTTTGTGAAGCTTTATCAACTGCGCCCCGATGAAGTTTATTCAGGACCGGGAAAATTTCATCTCGAGTTAAACATTGCTCGTTCAATGCGTTGTATTGCACAGCCAATTTCTCCAGAGCCCCAAGTATCGAATCCACAATCGATTTGGCAGAAACAGGGTCAACGGCACCGACCATAAGTTTTTCCAGCAACGCACATTGGAAGGTTTTGCAATCTACAGGGCGAAATTCATAGGCACTGCAATTGCCATCAAAAACCGGACAAGGCAGGTTTATCCAGGCTTTTTTTCTCTTATTCCCATGGTCATCGCTGACGATAATACTGTCCGCGTAAAGGTCAAAAAACGTCTTGTCCTGCGTCGGCGAAACAATTGCAACACCACATGCGACGCCAGTGCAACACAAACCGCAAGACTGGCATAGCGCCGACGCTGTCGTCGGGCCCTGATTTATTGACGAGGTATTTACCATAACAAAGCGAGATATCAGTTAACGGCACCTGCACTATAACCCACCAGCGAGAGCAGGGTGCAACGTTATAGCGGTGACAAGTTCAGCGAGCCCGCTTTTAAAGCAAACCTTTTCCGCTTTTTTTCTCAGACCTCGAATACGTAAGGGTTGCATGCCAGCAGTTTCGCGATATGCTAACGTGTCAATTTTATAAGATGTGTTGAGGCCAAAAAGCTTAATCTGTCCATCTTTATTTCGGCCGAACGCCGACTTTTATTGCATAGGAAAATCGTTGTCATTAAACGTATTCAGTTTACTCGGACCAATTAGTTTTAATCATGATCTTAGCCGAAATTAATCCCAGCAAACCTGGTGGTTTGCCCATTATGGCTAATGTTAAAGAAGTAGCCGGTGCGTTCAACTCAGGTAAAGGCTTTGAACATCCTGTTCTGGATCGATTCAAGGCAAATGCCGATAGCGGACCTTCACTGTATTTTGACATGCAGAAAGTTGAACAGCGTATGGATCTGCTTGCTGAAGTTGCTCGCCCATTTGGCGTCACACCCCTACTGGCGGTGAAGAGCTTCCCGGACGAGCGTTGTCTCGGCTCAGCTCAACGTAAACTCGGCGGCTTTGATATCTCAAACCCAGTCGAGTATGCATGCCTGCCCAATAACCTGAACGACAAGCTTGTTTCCATCGTCTCCCCCGAAATGGACTTTGATATCAGCGGTTTTGTTTCCAAGGGAAATGCTGCGGTAGTAGTACTTGACAGTTTCACACAACTGGATCGCTATTTTAGCCAGCAGCCTGGTATTCCCTATATGCTTAGAGTCCAGTCAACCCATCTGGTAGAAAATACTAATCCTGCCTATTATCAACGAACGCGCTTTGGCTTCTCACTTGAAGAAGTCGGCCAGGCGCTTAAACATCCGAAGGTGATTAAAAACCCACCTGCTGGTTTTCATGTGCATCATGGCAGTGAAACGAACCAGATAACAACGTTCCAATCGATGATAAAAAGCCTGGCATCGTTAGCCAGAGAACTGCAGGTGGAACCCAAATTTATCAACCTGGGGGGAGGCTGGGGCAAGCTAACACCTGAAGAAATACGAACTCTATTGGCAGAGGCCCGCAAGACATTCCCATTACCGTGTTCTATTCTAATGGAGCCAGGACACTGGTATTCCAAAGACACCGGCTTCGCGGTCTGCACCGTGGTCAATCAGATGCAGTCCATTGATACCATCAATTACACCGTGAATATATCCAAGCGCGCTCATCTAAGATGGTCGGATGTGAACCTTATAGCACCCATCGAGTCGCAGCCCAGAAAAGCACAACGAGTACAATTTTTTGGGCCCTCCTGCTTTGAAGGAGATCTGATCGGTAATTTTATAGTGCCCTATCATAGTGACTTCTCTCATGAGTCAGGTCTGATCCCTGGCCAGCAGGTTGTATTCAGTAACGTCAACTGCTATTCAGTTGCCTGGAACGCATCGTTCAACGGTGTTGCGAGAGCCAAGGTAAACCCCATCTGAAACGGCCACCACGCCAGAAATACCATGGGAAATTTAATGACCCGCTTTCGCGGTATCCTGCCGACAACCAAAGCACCGAAAGAAATGTCGCTCCAGCGGATGGGAAAAGGGGTCTATCGACCCCGGCTTAGCATCTTTTTCGTATGTTTTAAAGGGGCCAGACCAATGTTGGATGATTGGCATGCTGAGACACAACTCAAAACAATCGTGATGAATCTTCAGGTTTAGCTAAAACCAAGTTCACGAATGATGTAGGACAACTGCCTATCATCGTCTTCCGGACTGAAAGACGCACTGCTGGTGATCGTTAGATCAAAGAAATCATCCTTCGATAGGCTTGCTGGAAACTCGATATTGAATAAACCTGCGCCAACCTCAGCCGTTCCAATGACTTGCGCTGAAATACTGACGGTAATAGTTGCTTGTACAGAATCATCGGGACGCCAGCCTTCCAACCGGAAAGTCCCACAGGCTTTCTCAGCCTGCAGGCCCACATCGAGCTTTTTACCCGCCCACGTATCGTTCCAGTAACCATGCGCATTCGAGGTCTGATGCGCAAACTCAATTGGGAAATCATCAAATTCACGTGCGGAAGTTGGAGGAGCCTTGAAACCAACAAATATATCCCGCCAGATTCCTTTTTCTCCAGAAGCGTGCAACTCTATCGTGTCAAACTTGCCAGAGTCTTCCATCAACTTCAGCACCCAATCTCGGTTAATCTCTGAGGGGCGGTCTGTGATCTTATCATTGTAAATAGGTTCACTCGTGTAACCCATCTCAACGATGCAAATTGAGTCCGCCTTGTCGAATATTTCTTCAAAACAGCGAATACCTGCCTCATAGCCTTTCTGGGCCATGACCCACTGAACCGTGGCAAAGGTCGATATCACATCGTAGTGTTTTGTGGAATTCGTCAGGTGCTCTAGCAATTCCTGCTGTGTGTAGGTTATCGCTTGACCTTTGATGACAGCCAACTGCGATGCCCACTGAATGAAATCCTCACTGACATCAACACCAGCGGCAAGAAACCCCTTTGTTGTCATCCCATCAGCAAAAAAACCTGAACAGCATCCAAGATCGACGAAAGAAGGCTGCTCGACAGCGGCATCGATCTTTTGGCTAACGACTCCACAGCGGGACACCGCATCCAGAATAATATTCAATCTGGCCATACAATCCTTTCGAACCAGGCCCCAACCATTCATCTCAATGTCGAAAAATGGCTGGTAGGTATGGAGTTCACCCGGAAATGGCTCGGATTTTTTGACGACTTCCAATAGTCGATCAACTTCAACAATCATATGTTCCTCATAGCAACGGTTACAAAGATGTGTGGGGTAAACCAGGTCTTCTTTATAGACAACATGAGTAGACTCTTCGGCGCCGCAGGTACAAGCAACCTTCATTTCCACCAATTCGTGGGATATCTCCTCAAGTCTGTTCAATTGATCCTTTGAGGGCGTTCCAACAAGGATATCAACACCTCTCTCCACCGCTTGCTGCCAGGCATGGACGAGATCTGGCTGAAAGTACTGCGCCTCATCGAACACAACCAGAGTGCCCGGCACCTGGGCCTCTAAAAGCTTTGCCGCTTCATGAGAATCAATCACATCGTCGATCTGATGGCTTTTACTTTTGTCCCTACATCCCATCAACCCTTGTGGTCTAACGTTAGGGCGTCGGGTTAACTCTTCGTGCTCAGAAGAAAGGATAAGCAATACCTTTCCTCCAGCATTTTCGCGAATTTCCATTTCGGAAATAATGGCGCTGGTCTTACCGGAAGCCGGTAATCCTGTATAAACTTTAAGGGACATGTTGATCACAGATGAACAGAAAGGCGAAACTTTACATGAAGCGACAAAAAATTTCTCGACGAAAGAATCAATGCTCGATCTTCAATATCAATTTAGTAAACTAATGCTTCTTAAAGCGACCTGATTACCATTTAAATGACCGAGCAGATGTCTGTGGAACCCATCTTCACCATCGGCGCACCGCGCTCGGGGACCTCTATCATGAACTGGGCGATCGGTCAGCACCCAAACATTCAAGTCATGCCAGAGACGGCCTGGATCGTTGATTACATCACCGGCGCTTTTTCGGCATTTAAACGAGGATCCGAGAGAGGTCGCTTTTCACATCTATCGAACGTCGATTATCCGTTAGGGGAGTTTCTAGCGCACGTCGCATCAAGTATCAACGCTATTGTAGGCGACGCGTATGAGAAACGTTGCAAAAGTCTTTATGGTGACTATAGGGCAAAGGGTATTACCATCAATCCTTCAAATCCAAACTCACCTTTTCAGGTCAGGCGATCAGCCGAAGAACCAAAAAATCGATGGATCGACAGCACGCCACTAAATACTCACTTCGCCTGGGCTCTCGCTCAGGTTTTTCCGAAAGCAAAGTTCATACACAACTTACGGCAGCCCAACGATGTAGCCCTTTCACTGGAAAATTTTGATGCGGTTGGCGCAACCGCGAAGCCACTAGAAGAAGGCCTCGCTATCTGGATGCAACACACCGAGGATGCCTGGCTTGCCGAGAAAGCACTGGGGTCTGAACGGGTCTTCAGGCTTCGATTCGACCGAATTGAACATGAACCAGAACTTCTTATCCATGAACTGTTGAACTTTCTGGACGAGCCCTTTAGCCCCGCGTGCCTGGAGCCCTTGTCTACCACAACCAATTCTTCAAAGGTTGACGGCAAACGAGCCGGCCTTATTTCTAGAATTTCACAAATCCACCGCTATAAAAAGGCATCTAGACTCTTTCGGTCACTCAACACGCCGGTGTCGGCATCAGATCGAACACAGGCAGTTGAAATTTTAAAAGAACGGTTTGAAACTCACCGCCAGCAGCAGTGAGAAAATATCATGGGCACTATTGATCCTTTAGGTTACTACCGGCCGGCAACCGGTGAACAGCAGATCACCCCTGACCAGGAAATCGACTGGAAACGTCTTATCACTCCTGATGCCCGGCAGAGGTTCGCTGAAGATGGCGTCGTGCTGGTCAAGCAGGCTCTGCATCCGGAATGGCTACAGCTAATCGACATGGCCTACCAGCGAGTGATGCTTACACCAGAAACCATGGCGCGCTTCTTCCAGGGCACGCCTGAAGAGTTCCTGGAGTCTGTCCATAACTACCCGAACGTGCCTGAAATCAGGCAATTACTGACCGAATCCCCGATTGCAGACATCATCGGCTCGCTCATTGAATCAGAGAATATCTGGTACTTTCTGGACGAGTTTTTTATTAAAGAGGGAGGTAATTGTGGCCCGACGCCTTGGCATCAAGACCTACCCTATTGGCCTGTTCAGGGTCGTCAGTTTGCTTCAATGTGGATCAATCTCGATCCCTTACCGAAAGAAGAGTGCTTGGAATTTGTGCGTGGCTCCCATCTCAACACTGTCTATGACGGTTTCCTTCCAACAGTGGTTAACGACGACATGCGACACCCCTACTTTGGTGGCGAAATGCCTCAGCTTCCCGATATAGAGTCCGAGCGAGCCAAATGGGATATTGTTTCCTGGGCAATCGAGCCGGGAGACGTAGTTCTGTTACATCCAGGTGTACTTCATGGCGGCGGGCCCACGGGGGATAATTCTCGCCGACGGACGCTAACAGTAAGGTGCTATGGCGATGATGTCGTGTACGCGCATCGCCCACGATCAATGCCTACGGCACCACGACGACCCGGACTAGGTTTAAGCCTCAATGCTGGCGACCCACTGCGACACTCGACCTGCCCGCAATTGCGCCCCAAGGGCGCTGGCTAGGGAAACGTTGATGTCATGATCAATGACCAGGCCCAGTTCTATTAGCTTTCGCATTGGTACACCAGACTCATCGATATTTAGCATCCATCGCTGCAATATAAGCGTAGGTCATGGCGGCCCCAATGGTCCCACCGGCGCCGGGGTAGTAGTTTCCCATCACCGATGCTGAGCTATTGCCGGCGGCGTAGAGACCAGGCACTACCGTGCCATCCTGCCGAACCACCTGCGCATGTTCGTTGGTTAGCAACCCACCTTTTGTGCCCAGGTCACCTGCCTTCACTTCCATAGCATAAAAAGGCGGCTTAGCCACGGGCCCCAGACAAGCATTAGGCTTGTGACCAGGATCACCGGCATAGAGATCAAATGCACTTTCGCCCTTTTGAAAATCTTCATCCTTACCCGCAATGGCCATGACATTGAACCGTGAGACAGTTTGACTGAGCCCGGCCGCATTTATGCCGGTTAACTCAGCCAGCGCTTCCAGCGTATCGGCTCGCTTTACATAGCCGTTTTCAATATAACGTTCCGGCGTAATACCTGGCAACATGCCACCAATCGCATAGCGGTTACGAAACTCCTGATCGAAAATGATATAAGCAGGTGGCGCAGTTACCTCATAAATAAGTCGGCCCAGCTCATTGTATGGTCTGGCTTCATTCGCAAAACGCTGGCCAAGTGAATTGACGATCATCATGTGTGGCAGACCACGCTCAAACACGATAATCACAGGAGCGCCGCCCGGCGGCATGGCAGATGGCATCCACCACATGTCATCCATGATATCTATCGCCGCACCTATTTGAGCGCCTGCACTGATGCCGTCTCCGGTACTACCGGGCGAACCAGAGGTGAAGCTGCCTGTATTCCAGTCGCTTCCTCCCTTGCCGCCAAAGAACTGTTGTCGCATGGCAGGGTTGCGCTCAAATCCACCCGCCGCCATCACCACGCCTTTCCTTGCTCGTATGTTGACACTGGCACCATCTTTTGTGGCACGAACGCCCATGACAGCGTCATCCTCTATGACTAATGCTTCCAGCGGCGTTTCAAGCCACAACGGCACATTTTTTTTCTGCAGCGTGAGGCGCAACCGGGCAATGAGCGCCCGGCCACTGGAAAGGTGCTCTCGCCGTGCCAGCTTGTTCCAAAGATTGCGCGGGAAAAATTTCCAGACCTGCAGTAGCCCCAGCGGATTGGCACGAAAGAAGGCCAGCCGTCTTAGTTCAGTGACAGACCCTACAACAGCACCCGGCACCGCAAGGTTCGACTTTCGTAATTTGTCATAGTCGTTAAGCCGTCGACCCGAAACCACCTTGGGATCTATCGACCGACCACCTTTGGAACCGCCCGGCGTTTCAGGTCGGTAGTCGGGAAAACCATGAACCAGGTTGAACTCCAGTTCGCTGTTGGCCATTAAATAGTCAGCCATCTCAGGCGCACGGTCGACAAAGGCCTGCAGTTTGCTCTCTGCCACTCGCTGGCCAATATTGTGCTTTAAATAGGTCAGCGCATCGGCTGGATTGTCATCAATGCCTGCCTTCGCCATCAACGAATTATTCGGTACCCAAGCGACCCCGCCAGATAGAGCCGTTGTGCCGCCATAAAACGGTTCTTTTTCGAGAACTATTACTTCCAGGCCTTCATGATCGCCAACGACAGCAGCTGTCAAACCAGCCGAGCCCGATCCAATAACGAGGAGGTCTGTTTCAAAATCCCAATTCATAGTATTCACATCTGATCCCCGCATAACCTGACCGAGCTTAACCTGAACCATTAGACATTTTTATGGCACGAATGTCATAGGATTGGCCGTAGAGGTCAAGCAACAGACCTGTATTTCACTATAAGCGGATTAAAACGCCACGATAACAAATAGGACTTTGCAGAGGTCTGGCGCTATCTGGCTTTAGCAGGCAACTCCCACAATGCTCGTCCATAGTTCTCCGCGGCCTCTTCCCAGACCAGGGACACATGTGTCACACCGGCATTGATATCCCTCTGGTAACGCTGAATCGGGTTACTGAGACTAATTGACGTGGCGCCGGACATGAGAGCAAGGTTGTTGGCCACTTTGCCCATCAGCCGCGAAACGTACGAGGCATCACGCTGAGACGATAAGGAATCCAGTGCGGAAGGCGGTGCACCCACCTCCCCCCAGCGCATAAGTTCAGTTAGCCGATGGCGCATGATGAGCTCCGCCGCATGAATATCCGTCATTGCTTCGGTAAGCTTCATCTGGTTGGCAACCCGCTCAGCCTGCAATTCTCCGCTGAACAGCGCTTTTTTACCGATTAGCGTCCGGCGCACTGCCTCTGCCATGCCACTCGCCATGCCGACGAGGGCTGGCGGAATACCCCACACCGCAGGGAGCACAAACGGTAGCCTCGCCAGGGGAATACCATGGGCCTTACCTCCAGGTGTATTACCCGTCGCAAGTTCCGTAATCGACAGTCGCCGGTGTTCCGGTACAAAAACATCATCGAGGATCAGATCTTTACTGCCGGTGCCTGACAAGCCAGACACAAACCAGTCATCGACAATGTCCAAATCGCTGCTCGGCACGAGCAACCAGTCCATACAGGTAGGACTGGGCTTTAAGATAATAAACCAGCCGGCAAAGTCACAGCCGCTTGAAAACTTCCAGCGTCCAGAAAGTCTACAACCACCATCAACTTCTTCCATTTCGCTGTGGGTCGCAAAGGATGCCGTAGAAGACACCTGATCCGAACCGTCCGCCCAGTACTCTTCCTGTGCCTGAATCGGAAATAATCCTATCTGCCAGTTATGCACAATGAACAGGTTGGCCACCCAACCGCTGGAACCGCAGGCAGTTGCTAGCGTACGAATGACTTCTGCTGCAGTGTCAAAACCCAATTCAAATCCGCCAAACCGCCTTGGCTGCAATATCTTGTGAAACTCAGCCGCCCGGAATTCACGTACAGTGTCATCAGGCAGCCGCCGACTCTCTTCCGCTACCCGGGCACGCTCGTATAACCCCGGCAACAACGCTTCAGCCCGCGCCACTAGCTCCGCCTGGTTAGGCACGCGTTCGACTTGCATTTGATTCAACGTCATGACTGGCACTCCAGATCCACTTATTGGAAATTAACTTGGTAGTATATTCGTCCAGCTTGTGAGCAAAATCGAGACATCGCAAACCACGCTGCCCACTCACCTGGAGATTAAAACATGAATCACGACTTTAATTACGACGATGTGAGCCACTACACACTGGAAGAGGAAGACGAACAGGCGCTCATAGCCGCCCAGAACGAATGTACCTTCATGTGGAGTACCAAAGAGGGCTGGCCCGTGGGTGTCATCATGTCTTATGTTTATAATCGCGGTTACTTCTGGCTGAGCGTCTCATCCTTACGGGTACGGGTGCAGGCGGTTGCCCGGGAACCTCGTACATCAATCTCCATTACCAGCAAGGGTTGTGACATGAAAGCACCACTGAGCCTGACCTATAAAGGAACATGCGAGGTCCTCAGTGATCAAGAAACAATAGACTGGTTCCTGCCGACTCTGGCAAAACGTTTACGCGCAGGTGACGAACAGGCACAAAAGGAATTTGTCAGACTGAACAATACGGCGAATCGGCGCGTACTAAAATTTAAGCCGGTCAAAAAAATCGGCTTCGACAGCCGCAAAATGCGCCAGGCAACACTTGATGCAAGTCAGGGTTAACGCGTGATGTGCTTGCGGTATCACGCATCCTTACTAGAGGCACCTCAGAATGGGATATCGTCATATTCGTTGTCATCGAAGGGCGGTGGTACAGCGCCTTGGTCGGCCGACGAAGAAGCATGTGATTGGCCAGGAGCTGAAGTGACGCGCCAGGCCTGCAAGCTGGTAAAACACTTCTCAGGGTTACCACCACCTGACCAAAGTCTGCCCGAAAGGTTAAACTGCACCTGAATTTCATCGCCGATATTATGATTGTCCATCATTGGGCACTTGTCTTTAATCAATTCAAGGGCAATATGATTTGGGTAGGTTGGATTTTCATTCTCGCCGGTCAGTTTGATCACAAACTCTCGTTTTGTGAAGCCGTTGTTGCCGTATTCGGTTGTATTACCAATGGAATGAATTATTCCCTGGACTTCAAAACTTTGTGACATCCTGGGGAGGCCTCCTTTAGCTCAAAAAACGTAGTCATCAGCCCGTTATTGTAGTTCAAATTAGAGCAAAGCGAGACCTATTGTTCATAGTTACTTGGCCCTAATACGAACATCAGAACGCGTGGGCAGCCAAACGAGAACTGGTAGCAAGTGTCATCAAAGGTGTCACAAGAGCCCTGCTCTACGGGCATTCTCTACTCTCAGCAACGGCAGACAGGTACCGCTAGGCTGTAGCCTTCCTCATAAAAAATGCAGCCTTTAAGGATATATACTAAAATAAGGCGGGCTTCGGAAAAACCTATTAAGGAGCTCGAACCTGGATGTAGAATGAAGTCGCACAAAGCTCGATGGTTTTATTTGTACGTTGCAACGCAAAGTTGCAAAAAGTGTACTCTCACAACAGTTGGCACTCGGCACTTGGCAGATAAAGGCGACTTACAGTGATTAAGATCCTACAAAAATTTTGGGCAAGCACAGAAGACTCAGGGCAAAACCCGAATAAAGAAAGGCAAATAATCAGGCTCTGTTTAATCGTTACTGGTGTTTTTGCTTTTATGGCACTGGTACAAATTTCATCAGCCAGCCAGCTGATCGGATGGGCTTGCGCTGCGGGGGCTGCCGCATCTGCAATTGCGGCATTTGTAGCTAAGGTTTCGGGTCGCATTTTCCTAGCCGCAAATATAGTGGTTTTAAGCTGCTTTGCTTTCTTTTCAGCGATCATCGTGGCAACCCAAGGTAGTGCAGTTGCCGCTCTCTTCTTTGTTAGCCTCGTTCCAATCGTCGCGCTTCAAGTCTTTGGGGTTCGCATTGCCATCGGCTGGTTCCTCGCCTGCCTGCTACTTTTGATCGGGCTTGCTTTTAATTGGTTCACAGGAATTGTGGTACCTATCGAGCATGACCCCGCCGTCATGGGCGCTTCCCCTATCCGAGCGGCGATCATCTTCCTAATCTCTGTATCTGTGACTCTGGCCATCAGCGACATCGCTCGCAAGGCTGCTCAACAACGCGAGAGAGTCGTTGAAGATGAGCGGAGAATACTCGATCGGGCACTCGTAGAGGAGAGCGCCCGCTACCGTGCACTTGTCGAAAATAGTCGCGATGTGGTCCTCGAGCTGGATCAGCAAGGGCAAGTGACATATGCGAGCCGAAACACGACCGAGGTGTTGGCTGTCACGGAGCTTGTAGGCTCGACTCTTTCCGACCGGATCTGGCCTTCTGACCAACAGGAGCAGTCTGCTTTCTTTGCACAAATGTTCACTCAAGATGAACTGCTCTCCATCCTTCCGGTGCGTTACGTCGGCGATGACGACGTGTGGCGCTGGATTGAGTGCGCAGGCCGTCGTTATAAGGATTCAAATGGAACCCACCGGGTCGTCATTCACCTGCGAGATGTCACCGCAGACTTGAATTTGCAACATAACCTACAGCAGACACAGAAACTTCAAGCTGTTGGCCAGCTTGCGGGGGGGGTTGCCCACGACTTTAACAACCTGCTAACAGTCATCATAGGCTATGCAGAAGATATCGTTGAAGCACCTGATCATTCAGCCGAGTCCGCAACCGAGATCCTGCAGAACGCTAAGCGGGGAGCTGCGCTGACTCGTCAGCTTCTGGCGTTTTCACGCGAGTCAGCCTACACACCGCTGGTCATCGATTTATCGGATGCCGTTGAGAACCTCAGCGGCATGCTCAAACGGTTAATCGGCGAGCAAACACTTCTGCAACTTGATCTGGCTGACCATTTACCATATGTCGAGGTTGACCCTAACCTCCTTGAGCAGGCAATTATTAACCTGGTCCTTAACGCCCGAGATGCAAGCCCGACAGGCGCCGTCGTTAAGATCCGTACCGGTCTCGTCGCCGATGACGGAGACGTTTTTGTTGAAGTAGCAGACACTGGGACGGGGATGAGTCCCGACATTGCCGAGCGGGCCTTCGACCCTTTCTTCACTACAAAAGATACCGCCAGTGGCACAGGCCTCGGGCTTGCTGTGGTACATGGCGCCGTCGAGCAGATGGGCGGCAAAACAATACTTGAGACAACCCAGGGGAAAGGTACCAGCGTGTTCATCCGGCTCCAATCCACCATGTTATCCACCACAACATCGGATCATAAATCTCGTGAAATCGAAGACTTCAGCGTCGGCGGGACGGTTCTCGTCGTCGAAGACGAAAGCTCTATCCTAAAACTTGTACGCGTTAATCTCGACGCTGCCGGGTTCACGGTACTCGAAGCCCGGGATGGTGACGCTGCGCTCGCTATTGCCAATAAGCTCGACCAATCGATCGACATTATAGTTTCAGATGTCAACCTGCCCAATATGAACGGGCCAGCGTTGCTAACTCGTTTACGCGCCATACATCCGAATACAAAGGCGCTATTTATTTCCGGCTATCCAAGAACACACTTCGACGAGATAGTTTCCGAAAAAGACGGTTATCTACAGAAGCCTTTCCGGGGCGACGAACTGGTCAGCGAAATTCGGGCACTTTTGAACGACGCGGATGACTTCCCGGCAGCATGATGCACTAGTCAATTCAGCTATTGAACCTTGAAGAGAACGAACCTGGTTAGCCAAGGAAAGGCTCAGCGAACAGGCTAAGTTGTGACTAAAAGCCGCTAACTTTGCTTAATTGTGCGTCACTGGCAACTTAGATCGCCCCCAGAATAGAAACGGTCCAACTCTCTCACCCTCGCTGACTAACCGCAACTTTGGATAACGCTTACGCAGCGCCTTTAATGTGACCCTTGCCTCAAGTTTAGCCAACTCTCTTCCAATGCAGACATGCAAACCTACACTAAAGCTCAACATTTTCTTTCCGGAGCGCTTCAACTTAAAAGTGTTCGGTTCCGAAAATGCCAGTGGGTCTCTATTTGCCGCGCCGTAATGCATCATAACCTTGGTGTTGGACGGTATCGTCACGCCGTCGACGAACACGTCCCGTGATGTCGTCTTGAACAAACCCAACAGCGGTGGATCAAATCGCAAGCTTTCGTTGATCGCATCGTCGACGTCAATTTCCTCCCGACAAAACTCATTCCACATATCATCGATTGTCAACAATCTCCAAACCAGATTTGAGATCAAAGAGGTGGTTGTTTCATTCCCAGCAACAAATATTTGACCGGCGAAGGCAACCAGCTCGTCGTCTGACATATATTTTCCATCTTCTTTGGCAAGCGCCATAACGGATAACAGATCGCCAGATTTCCCTGCTTTCCTCTTGAGATGAATCTGTTCCAGAATATAGGCTCCCATCTCTGCTAGCTCATCGGCGTATTCAGACGGGTCTTCCGTACACATGTTTGCCACCGAAGCATCCGCCCACCTTTTGAATTTTTTAATGTCATCAGTAGGTATCCCCAGGATTTCACAAATGATGATGACTGGCAGCGGAAAGGAGAGCTCATCGTGTAGATCCCATGTTGTTTTCGACCTAACCGCATCCAACAACTCCTGCACGATTTCTTCCAGCCGCGGTTGCAGGTCATTAATTTGCTTAATCAGGAAATCATGCTGAATAAGGCCTCTGGTGAAGGTGTGATGCGGCGCGTCTGACAAGATACCCTGGGCTGGCTGAAAGTTAGGCCCGTTGCCGAACCCTTCAACATAGGTTTCTGCATCTAGTAACGCATCGTTGACGTCTTCATATCTGGACAAAATGAAGAACGGTGGATCGAATTTGTCGTAAAAATACGCCCTTTCCCTACCAAGAAGCTTCGAGGCCGTTATCGACGGATCTCGAAGCTCTTCCGAACCCAATAGATCCACATCATTTTCTTCAGCATTTTTCAAATTCATCGTTTTGCCAAACTCCACCGATTAGCTTCTATCGTCTTTCTTTCCACGTGAAAGTATACCCGGTTATTATCAGGCAACTGTACCACCCATTCGCGCGAAAACATGACGAGTCGCTCCCGGTTTGTAAACGTTCAGTACCTAAAGATAAAAGATGCTTCTTGTACGCCTCGCTATCAGCACCTACCCAAATGCGTGAATCTTTGCCGCACCAAAGCTGATTGTTTTTCTCAGCGTAATTGCGACCAACGTTCTTAGCAGATCGTGGTAAATTTCTCAGGGGAAGAGAAACACGCGATGTTCTATAATAAGGCGGAACGAATATATCGTTCACATGGAGAGGATGACCGAAATGTCTGATGTTTTGTACGAACAGAACGGCAAGACTGCCGTCATTACACTTAATCGCGCAGCCAAGCTAAATGCTCTTAACGAAGCGTTGATTCAGGGCCTGCGAACCGCACTTCGACAGTTTCGCGATTCCGATGCTCGCTCAGCCATCTTATGCGCAGATGGTGACCGGGCATTTTCAGTGGGGGCCGATATCAAAGACCCGCCAATGGAAATGTGGCAGGGAGTACCCGGTGTTGGTGTCATCACCAACAAACCTATCATCGCTTGCGTGCAAGGCTACTGCGTGGGTGGCGCCTATATTCTGGTTCAGATGTGTGACCTGGTCGTTGCAGCTGACAACACAATATTCAAATACCCCGAAGCTCAGGTGGGTTTCACAGGTGGATTAATTGCAGGTTGTGCGGCGAAGATCCCCCATAAAATCGCGATGGAATTTATGCTTCTGGGTCAGGACTTAACGGCGCAGCGTGCCTATGAAGTCGGCATGGTCAACAAGGTCGTCCCTCTGGGCAAACAGTTGGCCGCGGCTCAGGAATACGCTGACATTTTTGCCGAGAGCGCGCCCCTGGTCGTTGAGACCATCAAGTCACTGGTCGCAGAGACCGTACCCCGTGGACCCGCCGAAACAGCGGCAATCACCCGGGACCAATTGCTCGCCGTTCGAGACAGCGAGGATGGCGCCGAGGGCAGAGCCGCATTTAAGAGTAAGCGGCCACCTGAATTTCACGGCCGTTAAAAAAACAGAAGGAAGCCCTAACCGGAAACAGCCATATCGGCAAAGCGTATATGAGGCATCAGCGCGGACTTTTCCCAGTTCCAAAACTGCTTATCTCCAATCAGTGCAATTTTATTAAGCATGTCATAGAAGTTTCCTGCCACCGTAATACCTCGCACCGGTTGGAGCCTTTGGCCATCTTCATAAAGGAACCCTGAAGCGCCGAAACTGAAATCACCGGAGATAGCATTGGCACCCGAATGCATCCCTGTCAGGTCCGTTAGCATCAAATATTTTCCTGAAAACAAATCTGCCTGCGAGCTGCTACCTGCAGCGATTTCGAGTTGGTGCAGCCCCACACCCAACGTCGATTTAGGTCCTCGTGCGGCATGTCCTGTAGTCTTCATATCAAAAAAAGAGGCTGTGGCACTATTGTGAATAAGCGTGTTAAGGGTGCCATCAACGATTAAGGGTGTTGATTGGGTCGCGGTACCTTCTGCATCGAACAATTGATAACCAAATCCGTCAACACTGAGCGGCTTGTCAGTAATGTTCAAGCGGGTATCGGCAATAGATTCGCCTAACTTTTCCCGCATGGGGTTCACCCCATCCTTGGCTGATTTCCCGGAAAACATCAGGGTAAAAACCCCAAACAAAGAGGCCTGAACTTCTTCATCAAATATCACGTCATAGTGACCACTGGGCACAGGGGAGCCGTCAAGAATATCAATAGTCTGAGTATATGCTCTGTCAACGATATCGTTGGCATTTAGATCTGCAAACAATCGCGATGCCTGACCGATACCTTCCATCGCATTCTTATCACCCTGTTCAACCAGCGCATAAGCATACGCGGCGCACATTCTGCTTTTAGAATAAGCACTAAGACCTGCACTTGAAAAAATATGGCGTTGATTTGTATTGTCCTGAACGCCGTTATAGGGCACATTTTTCACCCTGTCCCTGGCGGCAAGGTCACTTTCCATCTGTAAAGCAAAGTTAACCTTCTCATCAATGCTTACATTCTCGACCGGACACAAAACAGAGTCATCTGTTTTCAAACTGGCCTCATTAGCCAGGATATTTTCATGAACTTCTATCGCCGTAAAGCTCGCGTTAGTCAGCGCCTGCTCAACCAGCGAACTCAAGGCGTCGCTATCCGCTGCCTCGCTATGGGCGGTTCCCACTTTGCCATCTTTAATCACCCTCAAGCCAAAAATCTGGCTTGAACTGACCTTGTATTCTTCAAGCTCACCGTCTCTTGCTTTCAGGGACACGGACTCTCCCTGGTCGATGATCAGATCGCCGCTGGCACCGGCAGCCTTAACAAGATCAATCACCTGATTCGCCTGATCGGAAATAGTCATCAGGCGTTACCCCCGACAAGGATGTCATCTACCTTAAGTGTTGCCTGACCCACAGATGTCGGCACCGCACCCGAGACTGAACCACACATGCCACAAGCCAAAGAAAAATCATTACCAACCATTGAGATCTCTTTAAGTACCGCAGGTCCGGTGCTGATGAGCGTTGCTGCCTTAACAGGATATTTAACCTTACCGTCCTCTACGAAGTACCCTTCCGTTACTGCAAAGTTGAACTCACCAGTACCCGGTTGCACAGAACCACCCCCCATATGCGAAGCATAAATACCTTTATCAATAGAGCTGATCATCTCATCCAGGTTCGCATCGCCAGGCTCGATAAAAGTATTTCTCATCCTGGACGCCGGGGCATATTTATAGGACTCACGTCGGCCGGAACCGGTTCTTTCGAAGCCAGTTTGCTCTGCACCAATCTTATCGACAAGAAAGCTGGTTAGCTTGCCGTCTTTGATCAATTGCGTTCGTTGCGTATCGAGGCCTTCGTCGTCAATGTTGATCGAACCCCACTGCTTCGTCATCGTGCCGTCATCCACCGCGCTCACCGCTGTATTTGCAATCATTTGACCCATTTGGTCGTGGAATACGGACGCCTTTTTCGCGACCGACGTCGTTTCCAGCAAATGGCCGCAGGCCTCATGAAAAATCACGCCACCGAAACCATTACCAATGACCACAGGCATGCGACCAGAGGGGCAAGGTTTTGCACCAAGATTAACCAGCGCTTGCCTTGTCGCTTCTGTTCCGGTTTTTTCAGCGCTGATATCATGTTCGAGTTCCCAGCCCATCAAGCCACCGTCATTCCAACTCCCTGTCGCCTGCTCAGAGCCATCCGACGCGATGGAAGTAAGTGAGGTGCGAATATAGTTACGGGTATCCCCTGTGTGCAGGCCTTCACTGTTAAAAAGTTCGACGTGCTGTTCTTTTTGACGACACGAACCCCGGGTTTGCGAGATCATATTGCTGGCCGCGCGAGCCGCAACATCAGCGGCCAGCAGGTACGCCACCTTGCTTTCAACCTCAGAATCATTAGTTAACGTACGCACCGCAGGATGCAAATCCGTAATCTGTCTATAGTCAAAGTTGAACGCTGAAACCCCTGGGTCTCGCAAATCCTTCGCAGCCAATTCAGACAGAATCCTTTTCAGCTCATCTCCTTCAGGTTTGTTGGTATAGCCATAGAGGACTTTAGTGCCATAGACCAGGCGCAGGCCTATGCCGAAGTCTATTCCCGACTCCACTGATTGCACCTGGTTACTCAAGGTGCTGATGGTATTCGTCTGGCTTCTTTCGACAAATAGTTCGGCAAAGTCGGCGCCGAGTGAAATGCCATGGTCAATGACTGACTGTGCGGTTTGGTGATTAAGCATGAAACGTCCTATGCAGGCTTGATGATTCAATAATAGCAGCGCAGTATAAACGGACAATCCAGTTCAGTGAACAAGCACTGGGGTTAACAAAAACCAGGCGAAATCGAATAACCTCACGCCTTTTTAAAAAGCACCTTTCGTTACCTATGGAGTTTTAAAATGACCTACCCTGAAAACAGCAACATAGAGAGATTCATTAGTAGCGAAGAACCGGAGGCGGTTCTGGAGCCCGACCTGCCAATCATAGACCCACACCATCACCTTTGGGACAACCGGGTCGCGACTTCAATCTTTGAACAAACGGTTTATCTGTGCGAGGAGATCATGGCGGATATCAACGAAAGCGGTCATAACATCACCCAAACAGTGTTTGCTCAATGTGGTGCTTTTTTTCGCGCAGACGGCCCAAAAGACATGCGTTGCGTTGGCGAAACGGAATTCGTTCAAGGGATTGCCGCCATGAGTCGCTCAGGGATTTACGGTTCAACACGACTGTGTACCGGTATTTTCGGATCAGCCGACCTGAGGGCAGGCGCCGGCGTAGAACCTGTGCTGGAAGCCCATCTGGCCGCTTCAGCTAATTTTCGAGGCATACGTACCGCCTTCCCATCTGATCTGAATCAAACCTATCTTGATGGCTTCGCGCTTTTGGCAAAATACAATCTCTCCTTTGACCACTATTCGCCAGATTTCGAACGCCTACCTACACTTGCCAAATTGGCCGCTGCCCATCCTGAAGTCCCAGTAATCGTCAATCACTTCGGCGGTACTGTTGACCCGGATGCTGATGCAGAAACATTCGCACGATGGCGAGAGTGTATCGATATCGTTGCGGCAAGCCCCAATACGGTCGTGAAACTGGGTGGAGCCCAGATGCGAGCAGGCGCCTGGGAACCTTCTTTTCATATGCACAAACAAGATACACCGCTCAGTTCCGAGGCGTTCTGTGATTTGCTATACCCTTACTACATCGCCGCCATCGAGGCGTTTGGTCCTGACCGCTGCATGTTTGAGAGTAACTTTCCCGTTGACAGGGAGTGTATTTCCTACCGAACGCTCTGGAATATGTTTAAAAGAATCGCGGCTAAAGCCGGGCTTTCCGCAGACGAAAAAGCCTCTCTCTTCCGCGGCACAGCCGCAAGGGTATATCGACTGGAGGATTAAGGCTGGAGAGATAAAAGCGGTTTCCGTCCAGGGCAATTGATCACTGGGCGGCAAGCGCGTAAAGCATTACTCTGCAAGTCGATCTACATTCGAAAGATTTGTCATTGACCAGACAACCACTACCGTGAAAAAGACGCCCGCGGCGGCAACAATAAATCCCAACAACGGATTCATAACTGACGCAAAGTAACCCATAGATACAGCGCCAATCGGACCGCCGCCCAGCGTGCCCAGCGAATAGATAGACAATGCTCTTGCCCGATAATTCTCTGGCGCTGCTTCCTGAACAATCGCTCGCCCCAGGCTCATTGCAACGCCGCCGCACATTCCCCACAGTCCAATACAAAGAACATAGCCGTAAAATGGTAATCTGAGATTTATTACAATCAAAAACACACCACCAACCACCAGTGCGATCATCAAACCCAACCCCTGTCGCCTAATCCCGCCGATCGCCACCAGGATAATCGTCATTACAATGGTGCCAACCATAAAGCACATATACGACAGCGCTATATCGAAGGCAGCACCACCGTACACATCCCTCACGGCAAGTGGGTTCAACACGGAAAAGGCACCCATATAAAACACACCGACAGAAAACATCAGGATCATCACGGGGAACATACGCGGCGAATGAAAGATTAGAGATAGTCCATCCCTAATCTCGCCAAACACGCTTTGACGATTTTTTTCCCGGGTCTCAGCAAGCGATGCGCTCCTGGGCATCGACGAAGGCAGCTTTACAGCAACCAGCGCACCGAAAAGTAACACTGTTCCTTGTATGAGCAACAACGGAACGGGACCAGTATTATCTGCCTGGCCGGCAAACCCGAACCCAACAATCTGAGCGAAAAATGATAAGCCCATCGTCATCGTCACGGCCTGCTGGATGTTGGGACCAGACACCTGATTTAGGATACTGTCTCTGGCCGGTTGAATGAAGGCATTGAAACTCCCGGCACCGACCGCGAATACGATTAACATTAGATAGCTAAGCGTGGAGATTTCGATCAGTAGCACCAGCGTAAATACCGGCAGCGCTGCAAGACACTGGAAAACGATGAGTATCGTACGCCGATCGACCCTGTCGGCAAGGAGTCCACCGAACAGGATAAAAACCAGGCCCGGCAATTGAATACACATCTGTGCGATGCCCAGTCGAACCCCTCCTTCTCCTAGATAAACCGCGACCATCCAGGTAAACAAGACGCTATTGATACCCCACGGAAGGAACTGGCCGACGACACCAGCCAAATACCAGGAGAACTTTGATGGTGACGCGCTCACCCTTTAGATACTAACAAAATCGGCAATCCAGAACGATGCTCGTCGATATCATCCAAAAGTGCCCAGGAAACCCGAATACTTTCTAGTCACCTGATTCCAAGCGCGTATAAATCAACCGGGGTCAGTTCTCACCCGACAAGTTAATCCCGCTACTGCTAATAGTTTGACTTGAAAGTTCCTGCACGCATACTGCTCCGATGAATATCGACCTAGATACGGGCAAACTGATTGTTTTTCTCGGCGGCCTGCTATTTTTCCTGGGCGTCGAAACCCTTGCGCCAAAAAGACCATGGCGTGAGAGCAGGTTCAAACGCTTACTCTTCCATGGTGGCATAGCAGCACTTAACACCATACTGATCCGGCTGCTCATTTATGTGCCACTCCTACTATGGATCGTCTACGTCGAACAACAAGGTTGGGGCATTTCAAGGTGGTTGGGCTTAACAGACTGGGTCGAAGTTGTAGCTGCTCTCGTCGTACTCGACTTGTTTGACTACTTCTGGCATCGCGCGAATCACAGAGTCACCTTCTTATGGCGCTTTCACAAAGCACATCACGCAGATACCGCGGTGGATGTGACCACTGGCCTGCGCTTTCATCCGGGGGAACTGCTGATATCAGCGCTAGCCAAGGCTATTTGGATTGCCATATGGGGGCCCACAGCCATTGCATGGTTTCTGTTTGAAGCCACGGTGAGCCTGTGCGCACAGTTCCATCATAGTAATGTCGATTTCCCTGACCATATTGAAAGGGGCATCTCGGCGCTGATCGTCACACCCCGCTTCCATGTCAGCCATCACGCCGTCGATCGCCATTACGGCGACGCTAATTTTTCTACTATTTTTAGCCTGTGGGATCGCCTATTTCGCAGCTACCAACGTCCAGAGAGCGGCGACGCAGCCATCAATACGGAATATGGCCTGGGCCTACCCGAGGCGCGAGACCTGGCCTTCTCACCCAGCGCATGGCTCGTTGAGCCCTTTCAATCCAACAATTTGAACGTCAATAACAGAAAAACAGCCCCATCCGACTGAAATGTCGTGACCGCAGCGTCCCAAGGGCTGATAATGCCAACACCTTAATCATGAGCACAGTAGCTAATGAAAACTCTACTAACTTTTATTCTATTACTCCCTCTATTCGCCTTCGCTGACGGACATATTCAATCAGCGGAACATGCTGGCAAAGCTGCAGAAGCAAAAGAACATGCAGGCGAAGCTGCTAAAACAAAAGAACATGCGGGCGAAGCTGCGGATCACAAAGAACATGCGGGCGAAGCTGCACATGCTAAAGAGCACGCGGGTGAGGCTGCTGAAGCAAAAGAGCACGCCGGTAAGCCTGCGTCTTCACAGTAGTAGTAGTGAGCGATCGTGAGTGAATCGCCATCTTCTTGATAGGCGAATCAATGCTACTTTGATCAACAGTCTGCTTGCCGGGCTGTTGATTTTATTTAGCCCCTGGCTCGCCGCGGAACCAACAGCCAAGACATCATCCGAGACGGCAGCAAAAAAATTTTATGTGGAGGACATCAAGTCCACCATGCGGGCTTATGTGGCCAGCCAGCTTGACGCCAACAACCTGTTTCACTTAAAGGATGATAAGACAGGTGAAAATCTGGCACTGAAGTTCGTGATGGTGCACGACCCGGTTCGTCAAATTAGAGACGACATCTATTTTGCCTGTACCGATTTTCATGTGCAGGGAGAACCAGAGAAAATCTACGACATCGACTTCTGGATGGACGGCTCAAGCGGCGAACTGAAGGTTTACGACACCAAGGTGCACAAAGAACCTCGCTCGTCTCTACTATACGGATGGTATAAACATCCTCGTTATACCTTCGTCAACGACGAGATCGAATATCTCTATTAACTCGATTGCACCCTAACAACGCGGTTGTAACAGCAGGGTTGTAACAGCAGGGTTGTAACAACGGGATAATTACTCCCAACTAACTATTAAAGACCAAAATTGGAGCCGATTTTGCGGCACCGATTCTTGTAACGATCAACGAGAGCACAATCTATGAGCCATTTGTTACTGGACAAGAAAAACCACATTGCCACGATCACCTTTAACCGGCCCGAAAAGCGCAATGCTTACAGCCCTGAGATGGCCGTGAAGCTCACTCAGTATTTGAGAGACTGCGATCGTGACCCGGACGTACGTGCCGTCATTATTACCGGTGCGGGTGATGCCTTTTGCGTCGGGCTTGACATGAACGATGTAAAAAAACGCGGTGAGAAGCCCAGTTCATCTGAAACATCTGACCCAAGTGGCCACCCAACCCAGCGAGTGCTCAGGACCTATCCGTTCCAGATATCAAAGCCCGTTATCTGTGCCATCAATGGTTCTGCCGGAGGCTTCGGCGCTGCCTATCCACTAACCTGCGATATACGTATTGCAGCTGAAGACGCCAACATCGCCTTTTCTTTTGTGAAGTGGGGGCTGATCCCTGAAATGGGTGCAACCTGGACCTTGCCTCGCTTAATCGGTATTGAGAAGGCAGCACATTTGATGTTGACCGGCCGCAAGATTACAGGCGCCGAGGCCGCAGAAATGGGGCTGGTATTCCGTGCCGTACCTCGCGACCAGGTTTTGAATGAAGCAGTTGCCCTTGCCACCGAGATAGCAGAAGGCTCATCGCCTTCCGCCGTGTCGCTGGTAAAACAGATGACCTGGGGGCGAATGATGGATGAAGGAGAGCTCTATCGAGCTATCTATGAAGACGATGATGCAATTGCCTGGGCGTTCACCGGGCCTGATTCTTCAGAAGGCAATGCTGCGTTCCTGGAAAAGCGTTCGGCAAACTGGGCAGAAGTCGATCCAGACCAGTTGCCAAAATTTGGCCGACGAAATGCTAACCCCTTTGGCCTGGGCTAACATAGAGTTATGTTGATCAATCTTAATGCATTCCATCGAAATGCACTCTGGCCTAATTCTCCAGCCTGGAAAAATTAGGGGCACGCCTTTCTACGAACGATGCTACGCCTTCCTTAAAGTCATCCCGCGCCAGACTCTCGTCCATCCAGCGTGTGGACTCCGTCATTGCCTCTCCCAACTCACGATTCAAATGTTTGTAGACCTGACGCTTCATCATCATAATCGACGCGGGTGCTGACGTCTTTGCTATGTCGCGCAAAAATTGCTGTGCCTCGTTGCAACAGGAGCCAGATTCACAGAGTCGATTGGCGTAACCCATACGGAACGCTTCTTCGCCATCAATACGCCGCGAGCTCCAATACATATCAAGGGCATTGGCGGGACCAACAATGCGCGGCAACATCCAACTAGTACCGTGCTCGGCGATCAGTCCACGGGGACCAAAAGAAGTAACCAGTTTGGCGGTACGGTCCATAAAACGCATGTCACAGAATGTCGCGTAACTGAAGCCAAGTCCCGCAGCCGCACCATTAATGGCGGCGATCAACGGCTTGCGCAGCCCCAAAAAGTAGGTCGGCGACCCATGATAGTTAGGGTCATTATCTGGATTGCCAGGTTGCGCTTGCAGATGTTCAAAGTTAGCCGTGGGGCGCTCGCCGGCATCACTCATCGTCCCTAGAGCATTCATGTCTACGCCAGCACAAAAGCCACGACCCGCGCCCGTCAGAATCGTGCCGATCACGTTAGGGTTTGTTTCCGACTGGTCCAAAGCATGCCGAATCTCTGCCTGAGTCAGGTCGGTCAGAGCGTTCAATTGGTCCGGCCGGTTCATAGTGATGGTGGCAACAGGACCATCGACAACATATAGAATTTCCTGATATTCCGACATATTCATTCTCCTCGATTTACGCCTATTTTGCCTACAGGCTACCGCTGAAAGGCATATCTTGTCGAGAGATTCGAATCTGGGGCTGCAACCAGCCATTGACCTGGTCACGTGACCGATCAGTGGTCGACGGGGCTTTGCCGCTTGATAGTGACTTCACATCCATTGATGTTTCACCCAGGTAGCTGCAAAGGGTGGCTGGATTCAATAAATAGCTTGAGAGAAATAGCGTAATAGCCCATTTAGATTGCACATCAATCAATGAACGTATCTAATTCCGCTCAATCGTATCTCTGGAACTTTTGGCGGAGTTTACTTGGCCACTACAATCATTTTTTAATCGATCTACGGAACAGCAAACATGGGGAGGTTACAAAGAGATTACTCAGGAGCTACTTTACCAGTCTCTACATTTGTGCAGGTCCTATATCGCCACGGCTGCACAATGGGATTTATTGCCGTCACTTTGATTTGTCTACAGTCCACACCGGACCCTTTCCAGACAGTTGTTTCAGATTTTTCAGCGAGACCTTCAACTTATATCTTGGCTACACTATCGGCAATAGGCTTTTTCTGCGCTTTTTTAGTCAGCAAAGGCGTGCCGCTGAGCCGAACTCAATGCCTGTGGATTGTCTATCTACTTTATATATCGATGGTAGAAGAAATAGCCTTTAGGCTGCTTCTGCCTCTCGCTTTAGAGCCATCAACAGGATTTTTGCCTGCAATTGTGTTGAGCAATTTTCTTTTCGCGTTGCTCCACTATTTTACTCTTCGCTGGAAATGGAAAAACTGCGTGCTTGTCTTTTTAGGAGGCATGGGCCTCAGCAGGCTGCTAGAAAATTCTGATGATTTAGCTTTATTGGTTTTGGTTCATTTTGTAGCGACTTTCCTGAACACACCGTCGCAGCCAGATAATTCGACGATAGTAAAAGGCCCCGAGTAAACACCGTCGACGAAGCCTCCAAATCTGAAAAAAATCGTTGCGTCAGGGCAAACACCGAAAAAACAACAAAGATCAAAGTGGATTTCGTAAGAACTGCTTACCCCCATATTCTACCCCGCCGCCATCACTCAGGTCGCGATTAAAACGTCTTCACGTTGATATCGCGTTCAGCCAGCGTCGCGACCAGGTCGCCACTGAGAAAACTGGCCGCATCCTGGTTGCCCCTTAGTTCACGATCAAAATGTGCCAACCCCAACCCGTTGATAAGCGCATAAGCATCGGCTCCGGCAACGAGTTCGGACGACGGTTTCATACCAGCAATCATCGTTTCCGTACTATGGCGCGCGTCTTCATCCATACCTTCCGTGAGCATACCCAGCATTAACTTGTAACCGTCGTGGGTTTGTTCAATAGCATCGTTAAAATGAAAGTGATCCGCATTTAGCAGGACGACTGTAGTTTTAGGCTCCGGGTTGCGATCGAACATGTCCTGCATGCCTTCCAATGGCAGAATCGAATCCAACTCGGCGACGATATAAAGCACGGGTACTTCGCGCCTCCAAGTAAAGTCCAACGACTTCGCCATGACGTTATCCGCATCCAGCGCTGTAAAACCACCCGCGGGCGCTAGTGGCAAAGCCGCCCTAATACGCTCATCGGTTTCCAGGGTTTTGAGGGTTGTCCAGCCACCAAAGCTATGGCCCGACATGCCGATCTGTTCGGGAATAATTTCCAGGCCTGATTGGCCCGCTAACATTTGATCTATGACAAAACTGACATCGCAAGGACGGCTTTGAACAAAACGCTCGATCACCTCAGGGTCGCCGGCAGCGCCTTCTCCCGAAAACATATCGGCTGTAGTATTGCCGACGTGGTCCATTGCCGCGACCACATAACCGTGGCTAGCGAGATGACAGCACAAAAAGGTCGTTTGGCGTCGCTCGCCGCCGAATCCATGCGAGAACACTACCAGGGCACGTTGGCCCGATTCTGCCTCTGCATCTTTAACTGCCTGCTGAACAGCTTCGCCCATACCTGGCACCATTTCGTAACGGTCCTGGGTCTCCGGATCAAGATCTTTGCCCTCATATGCCTTAGTGGCCGGGTACCACACATCAACAGGCAGGCTGTGATTCCGCTCGGTATCTGTCCAGCTAAATTGACGCGTTCCAACGGGGTGTGGGCCCCGGGTGTAAGGATTGTATTCAGACACTAGCATCACCTTCTTATTGTTTTAGCTCGGCAAATAATACACCGCTGGCGCCCAAAAATAAGCGTTTTAGCGGTCGAGGCGACTACATTTTGGGTTTCTAACTGGATTATCCAGAATCTTTTTCGGCATAGTAGATCCTGTGTCCGTCTGGGTCGATAACGACAAATTCTCGCCCCCAGGGTTGCGCCTTAATTACGCTAACATGCGCGCCTCCGCCATCAAGGTCTTCGTGCCGAGCTGCCAGATCTGCGACTTCGATATACAGATGGAAATGATCACCCTGGGCGACAAATTCAATAGAGGGATCAGTCTCGTCAACAAGTTTCAGATGCAAAACCTGATCATCAATATCAATGCCGGCATAGAAATCCTCATAACGAAAGGCGGTTTTGTAGCCCAGTGTATTAGTGTAAAAGTTGAGCGCCTGCTCGAGGTCGGTTGTTCGCAATTGAGTAATATAGGACATCACATCTTCTGGGTGTTAAGAACAGAAATTTTATCAGGGAAATTCAACCGATATTCCGAATATCAAAACAGCATCCATTGGCTTTTGTTTCCTGAGCAACCGAACCCGCTTCACGGATAATCGCATACTCTGCCAGGATTTGTAGCTTCCCACAGATGTTCTTAGGAGTAATTACCATTTTTCTAGCGCTCTACTCCGAACAGCGCTGATACGGTTAGTTGCTAGGCGGTCGGGGAATGGTACCCATGCGGAATCCGCGGGAACCTGGGGTCAGGTACCCAAGGAATCACATCTGCTGTACCAAACAACCACTCGACTACCTGGGATTTCATCTCCTGTTCAACCGACTCCAGCTTTGATTGACCTGCGAGGTTACAGGTTTCATTCGGATCAGCATCCCGGTCGTACAGTTCATCATCTTCGTACAAACGATAAACATAGGTGTACGCGTCATTGCGCATACAGATTGCCTTTCCTACCAACTCAGGCTTTTCATGCTGCAATTGAGCCTTCTTCGCATATTCGCCCGATGCCTGCTCCAGCAGATTCAATTCGCTAGTGGCAAAACCGCCTTCACTGAAAGCCGTGTCTCTGATCTTTTCATTGGCGTTTGTGAGAACAGGCACCAATGACTTGCCGAAGTGTGTGTGTGAAGCCTCCGTTTCAGCAACCTCCAGCAGAGTCGGAAGAATATCTACCATTTCAGTGTAAGTTGACGCGACTGTTCCTGCCTGCACACCCGGGCCTGCCACAATCAACGGATTTTGCAGCAGACATCTATCCATCCCGGAGGGCCACTTTTCGACCAGCCCAAAATCCCCGGCATACTCACCATGGTCCGTGAAATAGAGCGTCAGAGTTGAATCAATTTGATTAGTTGCTTTCAGCGCTTCCATGACACGACCCAATTGAGAATCCACACGACTTATCATGCCGTAGTAGACCCGCTGAATATCCTGCCACTCTGACTCCGATAAACGATCAGTACCGAGTTTTTCTCGTATAGCCTGATGGAACGCAGGCTTTCCGGAGCCAAACCCGGCGAATCGGGTTTTAACTTCCTGCCCCGCATACATGTCGTACCATGGGTCTTCCACTTCGAACGGCAGATGCGGAAATATCAAAGGTATCCAAAGGCACCAGGGTTCCTTCGGACTCTCGCCGATCCAATCAAGCGCCGTTTGAATGGCGGCCTCGTCAAAATCGAGCCAGGAATCATCAGAAGGACGTTTACCATGATAGAAGGCATCATACAAAGCAGAGCCTTCTGCATACTGGGGGCCCATGGACATCTTTCGAGGGCGCGTCGTCCAGCCACAAAAATTTGTTGAGA
>Ga0208964_1000199_pt1 | contig 34620 bp, 32 predicted proteins | sample AOAMet1_08_M0_20_2_FD_188227 | JGI IMG/M metagenome (GOLD analysis project Ga0208964, IMG submission 188227) | Ammonia-oxidizing marine microbial communities from Monterey Bay, California, USA - CAN11_08_M0_20 (SPAdes) | ecosystem: Environmental > Aquatic > Marine > Intertidal zone | place... | reverse complement strand
CAGCGGTGGTAGCCGGTGCAGCGTCCTCGCTGTCACTACCGCAGGCTGCGGCACCAAGGGTTATGGCAAGGAGGATGGCAAGAAATCGCCGCCCCCTATGCGTTTGCTGACTCATGAGTTGTTCTCCTTTTGGTTTGGTTTCTATTCAAATCATCTAGCCAGTCCGTGAGGCCGCCCGTGAGCACCTCCGGCTGATCAATCGACGAAAGATGCCCCGCCTGCTCGACTACGAGTAGGTGACCCTGCGCGAAACGCGCTGCGAGATCGGAATGAGCTTGTGGTGGGCAGAGTCGATCGTGGCTCCCGCAGGCGATAAGGGTCGGGCCTATAAAACGTGAGGCGATCGATTGCTGGTCACGCCGGTTGAGCAAGGCTTCGTTCTGACGGAGAAAGCCCGCCGGTCCGACGGCTGTCGCCATCTCAACGACGAGTGGGCCGTGAGCCTCGGGTGAGATAGTCAAGTTCGGTAGAAGCTCTTCCACCACTTGGGTGAAGTGGCCGGAGCGCACGTCGGACGCCCAACGTCGACGCGTTCGAAGTTGTAGATCATCGGGAGCGCCAAGATTTGTATCAAGCAGCGCCATCGCCAACACGCGCTCGGGCGCGAGGTGAGCGATTTCAGCAGCAACAATTCCGCCCATCGAGAGCCCCACAAGGGCAAACCGCGGTGGTGCCGCCCGCAGGACCCGAATAGCCATGGCCGCTATCGAGTCGTCGAGCGTGAGATCGGCAACCTCGCAGGGCTGATCGATTTCACGAAGCTGATCGGCAAAGACCCGTTCGTCGCACAAAGATCCCGGCAGGAAGATCACAGGCGTCGTCACCATGGAGTTCCCCCCAACAGGTCGAGGGGAGCGATATAGCCGTTGGCGTCACGACCCCATCCGGCCTCGGCCGCTGCGTTCCCGATCCAGGGATCCCAGTCGGCTCTGGCTCGGTTGTCTCCAGCGCACACGACCAGACAAGTCGCTATAGCGGACCCGGTATTGGTGAGATCTCGCCAGCAGTTTCCGGGGATCGACACCACGGTGTCCTCAGTGACAGTGCGAGAGATCTGGTTGTCGAGCCTGTTGTAGGTGACTTGCCATTCACCCTCGACAAGGAAGAGTGCCTGGTTCTGATCGATGCGGTGAAGTCCTGTGGATGCGCCCGGCTCTAGGCGAAGCCACTCGACAGTGAAGCCGTGCGGTGTCCAGATGGGTGGGCGCTGTTGTCGGTCCTCAGTCAACCCAAAGCCAATCACCGGGGCTATCGCGCTTCCGTGACCCGGTAGAACGCTGGAGAGTAGGGCCGCCTCCGACCAGTCAAGACGGTCGGAAGCGACGATCCGCTCGGCAATCTCGGCATCGGTGTAGTGGTCCAGCTCACCCAATCGTGTTTCATCGATGGGGGTGATCGTGTCGTTGATCAGATCGCCCGCAGTCGCGTCGAGCACGGCTCCGACGGGTGAGAGGTACAAGCCAGTCGATGCTGCGGCCTCGAGAACCTGCGGGGCCCACAAGATTCCGCCGGTGTTGTCGCTACCCAGCACGGTGAGGAGCCAGCCATCGTCATCGCCGATGTTCTTGAACCCTCGGAAGATCCAGGTGGGTACAGAGAAGAGAGTGTTGGGCCCGATTTCGACTGTTTGCTCACCGTACTGCCCCAGCCGCATCTCCCATCGTCCGCGCGTGCAGATGAAGACCTCAGCCGTGTAGTGCATGTGCGGGTTGTTGACGACCCCGTGGGGCATGCTGGCTGCGCCGATATTGAAGCCGTGGGGCTCGGCGAGATTCACGATCTGGTCGGCGTTCTGGGACACGCCGGGACCGATGAAGGAGTAGCTCGCCTTACCGACGGATCCGGGGAGTCGGACATCAATGAAGGCTTCCGTATCGGCCATGAACTGGTGGGGCTCGATGATGCGGCGACCGACGTCGTCAACGTTGACGATCAAGTCGGCCGATGGCTGGAGGAGGGGGTTCCGTGTCATGGGCCCACCTCGCTATGCGAGATGCGATGATCCTCAGGCCAGAGGAAACCGCGCACCGTCATGACGTCCCCAAGGGTCTACCGCCGTCGACAGAGATCATCGAGCCGGTAGTGAACGGAAGATCGTTGACGACAGCGCTCACAGCGGCTGCCACATCATCTGGCGTCCCCAGGCGGCCGAGCGGGGTTGCCGCTCTTTGGGCGTCGATCATTTCGGTGGGCATACGGGCTGCATATTCCCCGAGGACCCAGCCGGGCGAGACCGACACAACCCGGATGAAGGGTGCCAGAGCACGGCCGAGTGAGCGGGTCATCGAGTCCAGTGCCGCCTTGGATGCGCAATAGGCCACATTTGATCCCTCGCCTGTGATGCCGGCAACCGAGGAAATGTTGATCACCACGGCATTCTCGGCAGCGTTGAGGAGTGGACGGAGGGCCCGGATGGTGGCGAAGGGACCGCGCCAGTTGGTAGCGAAGATCTCGTTGATCAGATCATCGTCGAGACTGTCGAGGTCATCGTGCGGTATGGGACGAGTGATGCCAGCGCAGTTGACCAGTACGTCGAGGTGACCTGCCTGGGCTTGGAGCAATCCCGCTAGCTCATCGAGTGAGGCAGGGTCGAGGACCGAGATGCGTGCTGCGCGATGACCCGGGCCGGGCAGGTCAGCCAAGAGTTGATCGGCCCGGTCGGCGGCGGTGTGGTAGCCAACGACAACGGTGAAACCGTCTTTGGCCAGCCTGCGGGCAATAGCCGAGCCGATCCCACCCGAGGCTCCGGTAATCACTGCGGTCTTCACGAGCGCACATCCCTGTAACGGCTGACGCGGATGTCGGCCTGAGCCTGGTGTCCGGCGAAGTTCTCAATCGCACAGAGGCGACTGCAGTACTCGCCGATCAACACGCTCGAGGCCGGATCGGTGACGCGCTGGTAGGTGACGGTCTTGATGAACTTCCCCACCCAAAGACCGCCGGTGTAGCCCGCCGCTCCCTGAGTGGGCAGAGTGTGATTCGTGCCGATGACTTTGTCGCCATAGGACACATTCGTCATCGGTCCAAGGAACAGGGCCCCGTAGTTGGTCAGGTTCTCGAGGAAGTAGTCGTCGTCGTCGGTCATGACCTGCACATGCTCGAAAGCCAGTTCGTTTGCCATCGCCAACATCTCTGCGTTCTCCTCACAGACGATCACGCGGCCGTAGTCGGCCCAGGACTTTCCAGCGATGTCGGCGGTGGGTAGGTGCTGGAGTTGACGTTCCACTTCGGCGATGGTGTCCAGACCGAGTTGGCGCGAGGTGGTCAATAACACCGCAGGCGATGTTGGACCGTGCTCTGCCTGGCCCAACAAGTCAGTGGCGCAGATCTCTCCATCCACCGTTTGGTCGGCCAACAGGAGCGTCTCGGTCGGGCCCGCAAGCAGGTCGATGCCGACCCGTCCATACAACTGCCGCTTGGCCTCGGCCACAAAGGCATTGCCGGGCCCGACGAGCAGGTCGACGGGATCCACGAACTCGGTCCCCAGAGCCAGTGAAGCCACGGCTTGAACACCGCCGAGCAGGTAGATCTCGTCTGCGCCGGCCAGATGCATCGCCGTCACCGTTTCCGCTGGCACGGCACCGTTAATCGGCGGTGTACACGCCGCCACGCGAGGAACACCGGCAACCTTTGCTGTTAGAACGCTCATGTGAGCCGAGGCCACCATGGGGTAACGCCCACCCGGCACATAGGCCCCGACGGCCGACACCGGGATGTTCTTGTGACCCAGGATTACGCCGGGCAGCGTCTCGACCTCGATGTCGCTGAGTGACTCCAGTTGCGCCTGAGCAAAGGTCCGGATCTGAGTCTGGGCGAACCTGATGTCTGCAACCGTTGCCGGATCGACTCCTGCCACGATCGTCTCGATCTCCTCACCGGTCAGTCGGAACTGCTCGGGTTCCCAGTTGTCGAAGTTGGCCGACATCTCTCGGACAGCGACCTCGCCGCGAGTCTCGATGTCAGCGAGCAGCGTCTGTACACGCTCGGTCAACTCCAGGTCGGCCCCATGGGCTCCCTTGGCGGTCGCGTCCTTGAGGATCTCAGTCATTGATCCTCCGTGTGGTCCGGCCTTCGTACACGGTTCCGGGGATGATCTGGGAGCGCTCGCCCGGGTCTTCGGTGTCCAGCAGCATTGCGATTGCTTCGTCGACGAGAACATCGATGGGTTGAACCAAGGTGGTCAGGTCGTAGCCCGCCCACGACGCCTGGGGCAGTCCATCGAACCCTGTTACAAGCACATCGCCCGGCACGCTGACTCCGGCAGTGCGGAGCCCGTCGATGACCCCGAACGCGACCTCGTCGCTACCGACCATCACGACGTCGGGTAGTTCCAACCCTTCGCTGATTTGAGAGGCCACCTTGTAGCCCGCGTCGTACGTGAAGGCCCCAGCCTCGATGTATGGACAGGCAATCCCGAGATCTCCCAAGGACTTGGCCGCTCCGCGATAGCGCATCTGATCTGTCGACGCCTCTGCTACGCCACCCACGAACATCGCTGTCGCCACGCCCTGAGCAGCGACGTGTTCGACGAGTGCGCTGGTTCCAGCCTCGTTGTCCACGGAGACCAATGGCAACAAGCCTGTTGCGGTCGGCTGGTTGAACGCGACGACGCGAGGGCCCGGCCGACGCATCCGCACAAGATGTTCCTGACTGATCGTCGACGATGCCAGCACCAGGCCGTCCAACCTGTACTGCTCCACTGCATCTAGAGCGTCAACGACGTGATCTGCATCGGCGAAAGAGAACAAAAGCAGTTGTTTACCTTTTTCGGCCAGTCGTCGAGAAAACGACGTGAGGACGGACTGCCAGTACTCACCCTGTGTCGGGACGACAGCGCCGACGATGTCGGTGCGCTGCGATTTGAGACTTCGCGCAATCGCGTTCGGGACATATCCGATGCGATTTGCGGCGTCCCTGACGCGCTGTTGGGTGTCAGGAGCGACAAGGCCGGGCGAGGAGAAGACCCGGGTGACCGTCGCCTGAGAAACGCCCGCCTCTGCTGCCACATCGTGCGACGTGACTGGTTGGCGACGACCCTCTCGACCTTGTGGGTTGTTCACGACCGTGACCGCGCGACACCAGGAGACGATCGAATAGCGCAGTACTCACCCCCACTCATGCGTCAGAACATAATGACTACGTAGTCATAGGTCAACAGGCAACCATCCGCGCAAGACCACTCCACTACCCGCGCAGCCCCGTCTCAACGACGGTGCAGCAGAATTTGTTTCCAGACGGCCACCTCGTCGAACAGGACAAACTCTCGACGAAGTCCCCAGGGGCCGTACTCGGCATGGCTGATTCCCATCACGTGCACGGGAGCACCACTCGGTTCGCCGAAATGGCCCGGGCCGTCATGAGTGCCAGTAATCGACCAGCGGACGGCAGCCCGAAGGCCAAGTCCGTCGTCATGGCGGCCGATTGTGTGGTGGACCCGAAACTCGGCGGTGGGTAACGACGTGCGAATGCCCGCCCAGAAGATCGCTGCGTCGGCCCACCCATGCCCGACATGCCCACCAGGTTGCTCCATTTGAACAGCACGGTCGTAGATTGTCGTGACGTCGACATCATCAGCTGTGATGAGTTGCTCGAGCTCCTTTGCATACCGATGTCCAGACGGGTGATCGTTGCCCTTGCCGAGATACACCGCAGGAGGTTCGGACTGTGACATCAGCGGGAGAACTGCCTGCTCAGCACCACCTTCCGCCTTAATCTGACGTGCTGCGAACATCTCCGGCGTAAATCCCAGCTGTCGCACGATGGCTCCCAGATCACGCACGAGCCACTCGTCATAGATCTGATTCGCCTGGGCTGCACAGTCCGCAATGACCCGGTATCGCAGGTGTGTGCCGGTCGCCTTACCGAACACTCCGTCGCCAAGATGCGTCGCAGTCGAGAAGATCCGGTGAGATGAGAAAAATCCACCATGTCCATCGTCACTCCAGATCACGTCTTCGCCGAGTAGCTGACGGTCAGGGAACTCCTTCAACGTCGCCTGGGTAGCGGAGATCACCACCTCACTTCCCACCACATATCCATCCGGTGACCGGACCGGAATATTCGCGGTGTAGTACTCCCTGAGGCTCTCGACGTTGCGGTCTTCCCAGATCTCCTTGGTGATGCCCAAGATGTAACTTGGCTCGTCGTTGAACCGTTGATTGAAATCGCGCACTGAGCTCCTACCTTGCGTCGCCGGTTCCCTCAATCGAAGATGACTACGTACACAGGACCGCTCGAAAGAGATTCGTCGAGGTCACCTCAGGCGTTCGCCTCGGCCCGGGCCTTGAGCATGGCCGCGAAGTCGCCGACCGGTCGGACCTGTGCCGTACCGGCATCGATAATCGGAAACATGCCCTGAAAGACCTGGGCCGCGTCATCGGCGTCGACCACGAAGAAGAAATCGTGGCCCGGCGGATCTACCCAGGCGCCCACCACCTCGTTGACGTGCTCGGTCAGGGTGTCCATTACCGCGCCGAAGGTGACCGCCATGGTGGCGTCGTCTTTAGCCGGGCACGTGTGCTCGTCGTGGTGGTGGGTGATATGGAAGAGCATGCTCTGCCTGCTTTCTCTCTGATGAGGGTGCTGTGTGCTCGGACGATGTCGATTTCAGCAGGTCCCAGGGGGAGGCGACAAGCCATCTACCGATAACGACAGCCTGCTCAATTGGAGTGGTCATGGCCTCTAGTAATAGTTTCACCCTCATGGCTGACTCCGACATCAAGGCGCTGACCGAAGCGCTCCCCGGTGAGAGTTTCGAAACGACGGCGTTCACCACACCACCACCGCTCGCTGATGCGACGGTCGCGATCGTGACGACCGCGTCGCTGCATCATCCAGACCAGGACGACTTCGAGGTCATGGATACGGGTTACCGCGTCCTCGACGACAGCCGACGCGACTACGTGACCGGCCACTGGAGTCCCAACTTCGACGGGTCGGGATTCGCCTACGACATGAACACCGTGTTCCCGGTGGACCGACTCGACGAATTGGCCGAGCGCGGCGTGATCGGCCGCGTGGCCGATCAGCATCTGGCCTATGCCGGCAACCAGTTCGACCTGTCGGCAATCCGCATGGACTCCGGGCCGGCTGGCGCCAGGTTCTTGCGCGATCAGGGCGTCGACGTCGTTCTGCTTACCCCGGTTTGACCGCTGTGCACGCGTACCGTGAGTACGCTCGCCCACGTTTTCGAGGCTGAGGGGATCGCCACCGTCGCCCTCGGATCGATCCGCAAGCAGATCGAGGACTCGGCCCCGCCCCGCGGCCTGTGGTGTGACTTCCCGCTCGGGCGGCCGCTCGGCAAGCCAGGCGATCCGGAGTTCCAGCACCGCGTGCTGGACGCCGCGTTCGCCCTGCTGAACGCCACCGAACCCGTCCTCGCCGAATTCGATGAACCGATCCCCGACGATGGCGACGAGATGCTCGTCTGCCCGCTCCCGCCGCGTCACGACCCCGACGCCCATCCCGCCATCGACGAGGCTCGCGGCCTGCTCGCCGCCTACGACCGCGGTGTCGAGATGAGCGACGGCCGATTCAGCGCTGGCCGCGTCGTTCCGGCCGACGACATCCCCGCCGCCATCGAGGCCTTCATCCGTATCTCCGAAGGCACCCCATGGGCCGAAGCCGGCATCCCGGGCTTGCCGATGCGGGTCGGCCACGACATTCGCAGCTACTACGAGACCGCTGCCCTCGCGATGGTCGACCACGCCCCTGCCGCCTGGGCCAGCACGCGCTGGTTCCTCGACCAGACCGAAACCGGCAAGGTGATGATGGCCGCCCGCCAAGCAATGCAAGACCAAGACGCACCACAACCGATGTGGTTCTACCTCACCCCGGGTGACCGCTGAGCGGAGCGAAGCTGGAACTCACTTGAGTCCAGCCAAAGCTGGTCCAAAGGCCTCCCTCAACCGCCCAGCATGCTCCAACAACCAATCGATGCAGACCGGCACCCTTGTGGTGTCGGAGGGGCGGGTTGAACGCCTCTGGCATCACCGAATCACAAAACATGGTGCTCACCTGGTCCACCGATAGTGGATGTCTGGCTCTCCCTCCTCGTTGTCACCGTCGGTGCCACCGACAGCCCGGAAGCCATGCCGTTCATAAAAGCGTTGTGCCCCTTCGTTGCTTTTGAACGTCCAGAGGTCAAGGGCCTCCGGGCGTTCGGCTTTCGCTCGTTCTATGAGTGCGGTACCAAGTCCTTGATTGGTCCAATCGGGGTCGACATACAACTGTTCAATCCAATTCCCGTTCAGAACCAGCACACCGGTAACTGTTTCGTCGATTTCAGCCACCCACACCTCGGCAGACGGTATGACGGTTCCCAGAAAGTGTCTCTTCACCTCCTCGTCAGAATGCACAAGAGGCGGAATCGCCGGTATCGACGCATGGCGCGAGCGCAAGAGAACTTCTGTGGCAATCCGGTGATCCGCTTGTTCGGCCCTCCGAACCATGGACTCGCCGTCAACAGCCACTCGCGAAGGTCTACAACATGCGTCAGACACGCGCAGCCTGTGGTGCCGGAGGGGGACTTGAACCCCTCCGCTCCCTGATCCAGTTGTTGATAAACACCCGAATGAGCAACAGAATCGAGTCCGTGAACCTACGACCACCGGGACCAGTGCGCGCCGTTCTGCGCTCCACGATTCGAACATGAAGCTCACATCCGGCGAGCTCTACTTCGCTGGCGAGGAGGATCCGCTCGACGGAAACCTCACACCGCTCGTGAAAATTGGGATAGTCCGCGAGCGGGAAGGCCGTACCTCCGAGGATCGTCTGGCCGAACATCAGACCGGCAACCCGCGGCGCCTCCAGTTGCTCCGCGTCCTGCCGTCACTCGCGATCGACCGGGTCGAGACGCTCCTACACACCGAGTTCGCTCCTCGCCGGATCGGCGGCGAGTGGTTCCACCTCCCGAGCGATGACCTCACGGTGGTGATGGACCACGCTGCGATCCACATCGATGAGGCAACCACAAATGGGCCGACACTCGAGGCGGCACAGAGACTCGAAGCGACGACGTCGAACGGTCAGGTCCTGACTCCCGATACTGCAACACTCGAATTGCATCGCCAACTTCTGGTTGTTCGGAAGCAGCTCTCCATGACCAAGGAAGCGGAAAAGCTACTGGAGGTTGCCCTACTCGAGGCCCAAGAGGACGCAGCAGACGAGTCTCCGTACGTCACGGAACAGTTTCGTTCACCACGCCACACCTTCGACAAGGACGCCTTCACCGCCGCTCATCCAAGGCTCGCCGCGCGCTACACCATCGAGAGGGACACCCTCAACAGACGCTTCAGCCTCTCCGGATTGCAGAGCCATGTCCTGGACGTCTTGGAAGACAACCCGGTGCTCGGTCGCCACCTCGCCGACGTTCGCGAATCAGTCAACGACGGAAACTCAGCGAGCGTGCTGCACCGTCAGTTCCTCGAGTTACTGGCTCTGCGGGGCCCGCTCGACTGGGAGAAGGAACTCCTCGAGGCAAGCCTGCAGGCTGCCTGCCAAGAGTACGAGAAGATAGCCGGCGTCTGCACCTGGACCCGGACGTCCGTCACCACCCTGGCCCTGGACACAGCCACCCTCAAGGCCGAGCGGCCTGACCTCCACACGCGGTTCCTGCAGGAGGGACTCGGCACTCGCGCCGTCTCCGTCAACCGACACCTCGGCTACCGGCTCCCGGAGTCGAGCCACTGAGGGCCCGGAGACCTCGTGTCGGAGGGGGGACTTGAACCCCCACGCCCTTACGGGCACCAGCTCCTTAAGCTGGCGCGTCTGCCAATTCCGCCACTCCGACGTGGTATCCGGATGTCCCGGACGGCGGTCAATCTACCGGCCCCTTCTCTACCCGCAGCAGGGCTGGGAACCGGTTCCGCTCGCTGGAAGAGGCCCTAGAAGAGAAGGCCGAGAGCGATCGTGGAGAAGGCGAAGATCAGGGCCGTGAGCACGGTGATCCGGTCCAGGTTCTGCTCCACCACGGTCGATCCTGCGGTCTGGGCACCGATGCCCCCGCCGAACATGTCGGACAGGCCGCCGCCCTTCCCGCTGTGCAGTAGCACGAGGAAGATGAGGCCGAGCCCTGAGAGGGCCTGGATGATGGCGACCAGCACGAACATGGGGAGAGGTTACCGGCACCCGGGGATGACCGGTTCAGTGATCAGGGGTGCCATTGAGGCTGAATGGTCTCAGCCGACAAGTCGGTAGGCGATGATCCGGGCAAACTCGTCGGGATCCAGAGATGCCCCTCCGACGAGGGCACCGTCGATATCGGGCTGGCGCATTAGGTCCGGCGCATTGACCGGCTTGACCGACCCGCCGTACTGGATCCGTACGCTGTCGGCCGCCTCGGTCCCCCAGCTGCCGCGCACCGCGTTGCGGACGGTGGCACACATTTCCTGGGCGTCTTCCGGGGTTGCGGTCTTGCCGGTTCCGATGGCCCAGATCGGCTCGTAGGCCACCACAAGACCGGCTACCTGGTCGCCCTTCAAGCCAGCGAGGCCCTCAAGGACCTGGCGTTCGACCTTGTCTCTCGCCTGCCCAGCCTCACGCTCGTCGAGCGTCTCGCCACAGCACATGATCGGGGTCATCCCGTTGGCCAGCACCGCCTTCACCTTGCGGTTGACATTGTCGTCGGTCTCGCCGAACACCTCGCGGCGTTCTGAGTGGCCGACGATCACCAGCGACACGTTCAGCTTGGCCAACATCCCGGCTGAAACCTCACCGGTGAACGCGCCCTTCTCCTCCCAATGACAGTGCTGAGCTCCGAGGGCAATCGGGATCTCGTCGGACTCCAGCACCGTCTGGACCGACCGGAGGTCGGTGAATGGCGGGTGGAGCGACACGTCCACGGCGTCGTGGTCGTTGGCCGACAGCACATACGACAACTTTTGCACGGCCTGTATGGCCTCGAAGTGGTTGTGGTGCATCTTCCAGTTGCCGCTGATCAACGGCCTTCGCTCGCTCATGTTTCCGTCCTGTCGCTCGTCACTGCCTGCTGCCGACCACTGGCCACCCGATCACTGGCCACGAAGCGCAGCCAGGCCGGGCAGGTCTCCTTGTTCGATTAACTCCAGTGCCGCACCGCCACCGGTCGACACATGGTCCATGCGGTCGTCCACGCCGAACTGGCGGGCTGCCGCCGCACTGTCTCCCCCGCCGACCACGGTGAATCCCCGACAATCAGCGACCGCGTCGGCCACCGTGCGAGTCCCGGCAGCAAACCGTGGGTCCTCGAAAACGCCCATCGGTCCGTTCCAGAGCACCGTGCGTGCTTCGGCGATCAGATCGCAGAACTCGACGGCGGATCCGGGCCCGATGTCTAGGCCCATCCAACCCTCGGGCATTGACGTCCCGACCTGTCGAACCTCGCCACCGGCCGACGGATCACCGATCTTCCCGCCCGGGCCGAGCGCTGTGATGTCCATCGGCAACCGGATCGGAGCACCCGAATCCAACAGCCGGGCACACGTCTCGATCATGTCCTCCTCGAGGAGCGACGAGCCGACGCTGGCGCCTTTGGCGGCCAGAAACGTGAAGCACATGCCGCCACCCACGATGAGCTCGTCAACCACGTCGAGGAGTGCCTCGATGACGCCGATCTTGTCGCTCACCTTGGCCCCGCCCATGATCCCCACGAACGGTCGGCGAGCCGACAAGCGGAGACCACCCAACACCTCGACCTCGCGGGCCAATAGGCGACCGGCCGCCGACGGCAGATGCTGGGGCGGACCGACCACCGAAGCGTGGGGCCGGTGGGACGCACCGAAAGCGTCGTTGACGTAGGCGTCCTGGCCTTCGATCAAGCATTGAACAAAGGCCGGATCGTTGCCGGTCTCTCCCGGATTAAACCGGAGGTTCTCCAGTAGGTCGACGCCGGGCGCCAGGTCAACCAGCCGGGCCCGGACCGGATCCATGGTGTACGCCGGATCTGATGATCCCTCAGGGCGCCCTAGGTGGGAGCACGCCGTGACATGCGCCCCGGCGTCGGTCAGATACCGAAGCGTGGGCACCGCAGCCCGAATCCGCAGGTCATCGATAATGACGCCGTTAGCCAACGGCACGTTGAAGTCGCAACGGACCAGGACCCGACGACCATTCAGATCACCGAGGTCCTCGAGCCGTGGAACATCCATCTCGGAGAGCCGTCCGGCCGTTTCGTTCCCTACTTACGGGAGGCCGACTTCTTGGCGGCCGCCTTCACCTTGGCCTTCTTGGATCGGCGCGTGCCGACGATCTTGGTGAGGTCAACTAGACGGGTCGAGTAGCCCATCTCGTTGTCGTACCAACCAAGGACCTTGACCATCGTGCCGGTGGCCATGGTGAGATCCGAATCGATGGTGCATGAGGCAGGGCGACCCACAATGTCAGCCGACACCAACGGGTCGGAGCTGTAGTCCAGCACCTTGGCTAGAGGGCCACTCCGTGCTGCTGCGGCGAACGCCGCATTGACCTGCTCCTTGGTGACCGACTTCTTGAGCGTGCCCACGAAGTCGGTGACCGAGCCATCGGGGATCGGCACCCGCAGGGAAATGCCGTCCAGCTTCCCCTTCATCTTTGGCATCACCAGACTGGTGGCCCGAGCCGCACCAGTCGAGGTGGGCACGATGTTGACCGCCGCTCCACGGGCCCGTCGCAGGTCGCCGTGCGGTCCGTCCACAAGGCTCTGATCTCCGGTGTAGGCGTGCGTGGTGGTCATGAAGCCCTGCACCACGCCGAAGGCGTCGTCGAGGACCTTGATCATGGGAACGAAGCAGTTGGTGGTGCACGAGGCATTAGAGATGACGTGGTGCTTGGCCGGGTTGTAGTCGTCATCGTTCACGCCGACCACGAACGTGGCGTCACAGTCGCCGGACGGCGCCGAGATGATCACCTTCTTGGCCCCGCCGGCCAGGTGTAGCGCAGCCTTGTCGCGAGCCGTGAAGAACCCAGTCGACTCGATGACCACGTCGACGCCCAACTCACCCCACGGCAGGTTCCCGGGGTCACGCTCAGACAAGACCCTGATCTTCTGACCGTCGACCACGATGCTGTCCCGGGTAGTCCGGATCTTCGCGTCGAGTCGACCGTGGACCGAATCATTACCGAGTAGAAACGCCATTGTGTCGATGGACCCCAGGTCATTAACGGCGACGAACTCGATGTCCGCCCCCTGGGCCCTGGCGGCCCGGAAGAAGTTGCGGCCGATGCGGCCGAATCCGTTGATGCCTACACGGACGGTCATGGAAAGTCCTGCCTCCTAGGGCGGTAGTCCGCCTGATCTACGAATCGAACCCGGCACCATCTTCCGATGAGACTCCGGACCCTGTATTGATAGCCGATTCAGGCTGTCACGCGACGCGTCCCGGCCAGGAAAACCGTCATAAGTTCGCCCGCCGCCCCTACCGGCCTCCGATCACTCGCTGCAGCCGCGTCGGCCCAGACAGGATGCGAGAGCGGATCCCAGCTGGACCGGGTCGTGGACGCGTCCATCCCGACCCGCCAACGGTGCCCGAACCACCTCGGGACCGATTGGTGGCGTCCGGTCTGAGCGGTCATCCATGAGGAGGACGTCGGGTCGTACGCCGTGTTCATCCAGCAGACGAAGGTGGTCGGCTAGTTCCACGGGTCCCTCACGGTCCTGAGCGAGGTTCGCCACCAGCACCAGCGGGCCAGATCGACGGGCAAGGGCACCCTGGACGTCGGCGGACAACGTGGCGGCTAGAACGCTGGTAAAGAAGGACCCGGGGCCGAGCACGATCTGGTCTGCGCCCTCAATGGCTGCCACCGTCTCCGGTGGTGCCGTGGCATCGATCGGCGACAGCCGAAGGCCCACCACGCCAACCGCCCGGTGGACCGCCACCTGGCCCTCCACCTCCCACTCCCCGGTGTCGGCCACCAGATCCACGGGCACCGACGTGGCGGGCAGTACCCGGCCAATAGCGCCAACAAGGCGACCCACCTCATCGAGCGCCGACACCAGGTCATCGGATGCGGCAACCAGACCGGCAATGACCAGATTGCCCAACGCATGACCGGCAAGCTCGCCACCCTCGAATCGCCAGCCCATCTCAGCGGTCAACATCGACGCGTCCCCGAGGGCCTCAAAGCATCGACGGAGGTCACCAGGCGCCGGCCCGCCCATGGCCGAACGGATCCGACCGCTGGAACCACCGTCGTCGGCTATGGACACCACCGCCGTGACGTGGTCCGCGTAGCTCCGCACAGCCCGGAGGCTGGTGGCCAGCCCGTGCCCGCCACCCAACGCACAGACTCCGACCGACGCAGAATGCAGGTCGCTCACCGTCCGATGTCGCGGTGGGTCACCACCGGATCAAATTCCCGACCCCTGAGCATCTCGGCGACAGTTTCGGCCACAGCCACAGACCGGTGGCGGCCACCGGTGCATCCCAGAGCGATGGAGAGGTACGACTTGCCCTCGGCGACGTAAGCCGGCATCAACATGCCCAGCAGGTCACCCATCTGGTCGAGAAACTCCTGGGTCACCTCGTGGCTCAGAACGTGCTCCCTCACCGGTCCATCCAGTCCGGTCAGAGGCCGCAGTTCTGGGATCCAGTGCGGGTTGGGGAGGAACCGGCAGTCCAGAATGAGATCGGCATCACGGGGCAGGCCGTGCTTGTAGCCAAACGAGGTGATGGTCGTACGCATGGGCCGATCGTCGGACTCGCCGTACAGGCGGGCGACCTGATCCCGAAGTTCGTGAACGTTGAGGTCCGAGGTGTCCAGGACGAGGTCCGCCGCGGCCCGGACCGGCTCCATAAGTGTCCGTTCGTCCTCGATGGCCTCTTCTAAACCGGCGGCCGGCGACGGGTGGGGCCGACGACTCGACTCATAACGGCGCACCAGAGTTTCCGTCGAGCAATCGAGGAACACCACCCGAAGCCGTTCGCCACTGTCCCGCAGCTCGGACACGGCCCGTAAAGTCTCGCCTCCAGTCACGTCGGCCCTCAGGGCGAAGGCAACACGGTCCCACGGCGCGGTCGGCCCTACGGCCAGGTCAGCCACCTTCGTGGCGATATCGGGCGGTAGGCGATCGATAACGAACCAGCCGAGATCCTCGAGATCCTTGGCGAACTCACTACGCCCGGCGCCCGACAGGCCGGTGATGACCAAGAGGTCGCTCATGGGCCAATGCTAGACGGGACACCCACTGAGCCACCGGCCCGGCTAGTTGACCCTTGGGTCGGCGAACGGGTCAGCGCCTCTCACGTTCTGCCACGAGGACGAGTAGGCGCGGAATGGTTGCCGCCTCTCGGTACTCGGCAGCCCGCTCAAGAAAGCCCTCGGGCGGCGTAGGTTCGTGCATCCGCCGCAGGACGAGGCCATGGTCGGCCATGGCGTTCACGTACCGACTAACCGGTCGGTGGACGAACGGGAGGAAGACGTCCTTGGCCACCTCTTCGGACTCGATCGATTCCACGAGGTAGGGGCCGATCCTCCAGTACTGCTCCGGCGGCTCCATGATCTGGTCGTCCACCCAGCCGCTCCCAGGCGTCTGGATCAGCGGGTGGTTCAGGAAGAAGGCGAAGCGGCCTCCGTCAGCCAGCACACGGGCCACCTCGGCCACCGCCTCGTCAACCGCCTCGATGTGCTCGAACACCAAGCAGGCCACCACCGCGTCGAACGACCCGTCACCGAACGGCAGTCCATCGGCCGTCGATCGCAGGTAGGCCGGCCCTCCCCCACGGCGAGCCGCCTCGGCCGTCTGGGCCCGGGTCGGATCCACACCAACCACAACCGACGAACCACCCGCCGCCGCGAGACGGCTGATCTGGCCCTCACCAGCCCCCACGTCCAGCACACGGTCGTACCCGTCCAGCAGCGCAGTAGCCAGAGGCAGGATCTGTTCGACATATTCGGCGTCGGCACCGTCGGTGAACCCGTCCTGCCACCAGGCGGCGTGCTCCTCCCACGGGTCCATGGATTGCACCGCTTCCTGCGCTGGATCGTCCACGACGGTGAGCCTCGCACGGCGAGCCGTACCATCCGATGGATGGCCGCCGCCCTAGCCCTGCTCTCGTCGCTCCTGTTCGGCGCGGGCGACTTCCTCGGCGGTTCGGCGGCACGCCGGACCCACGTACTGGTGGTGGTCGCCGCCTCCCATGTGGTTGGCCTGTTCCTAATTCTCATGGTCGCCCCATTCATCGCCGAGACGGTGACTGTCCGGGATCTGGTCTTCGGCCTGGGAGCCGGCCTCTCGGGCGTCGTGGGCATCGGCTGCCTCTACCACTGTCTCGGTCGAGGCCCGATGGCCGTGGTCGCCCCGATCGCCGCGGTGAGCAACGCGGCGCTTCCTGTCCTTTGGGGCATCTGCTTCGGTGACCGGCTCGGTCCGCTTCAGGTGGTCGGCGTCTTCCTGGGCATGGTGGCCATCACCATGGTCTCCCGCGAAAAGCGAGACGATTCAGATAAGAGATCCCTGACCCCGGGGCTGCTGGGTGAAGCCCTGCTGTCAGGTGCCGCCTTCGGCGGATTCTTCATCTTCATGGACCTGACGGCCGAGGCGACCACGCCGTGGCCGTTGGTCAGTGCCCGAGTTGTGTCCGCCGGTGTGGCCCTCCTTCTGCTGGCCCGGATGAGCCGGTCGCCCATCCCCCGCCGCGACGAGGGGCGGTCAACCATCGTGGGCGCCGGAATCCTGGACATGACCGCCAACCTGACCATGCTCTACGCCGTCCACCGGGGAATGCTGAGCCTGGTAGCCGTGCTCGGCTCGCTCTATCCGGCATCGACCGTGCTGCTGGCCCGCTACGTCCTGCATGAGCGGATGTCGCGCACACAGATCCTCGGACTGCTGGTCGCCCTGACGGCCATCGCCGCCATTGTCAGTGGCTGATGCGTTTCTCGTCAGCCAACCTTGTGGGCCTTGGCGAAGACGGCATCGGCCACCTCGTCAGGTAGCCAGGTAAGCGCCTGCAACTCCTCCAGTGACGCCCCCTGCACGGCCCTGACGCCTCCAAAGGCTGACACCAGCCGCTTTCGCCGGGCCGGCCCCAAACCAACGATCCCGTCAAGCACCGATCCCGTCATCCTCTTGGACCGCAACTGCCGGTGGTACGCAATGGCGAACCGGTGCGACTCGTCACGGATCCGCTGAAGCAGGTACAACGCCTCGGATCCCCGGGGAAGACGGACCGGCTCGGACGACCCGGGCCGGAAGACTTCTTCAAACTGCTTGGCCAGTGACGCCACCGGTATCCGGTCGGTCAGGCCCAGCTCGGCCACCACCCGCTCAGCTACCCCCAACTGGCCCTTTCCGCCGTCCACCAAAAGGAGTTGGGGCGGGTAGGCGAAACGCCCCGGCCGCTCGTCGATCGGCATGGCCTGTTCCTCGAGGAATGCCGTCAGGCGCCGGGTCAGGACCTCGGCCATTGCTGCGTAGTCGTCGTTGCCGTCCACATGGCGTATCCGGAATCTCCGGTAGTCCGAGGTACGTGGAAGACCGTCCTCCAGCACCACCATCGAACCCACATAGTCCGTTCCCTGTAGATGGCTCATGTCGTAGCACTCGATCCGTAGTGGTGCCTCGGGCAGCGACAGAGCCTCCTGGAGTTCGTTCAGCGCCCGGGCCCGGCTGTTGTGGTCCGACGCCCGCTTCAGACGATGCCGGACGAACTCCTCGTCGGCATTGCGAGTCACCGTCTCCAGCAGCCCCCGCTTATCGCCCCGCTGCGGAACCCGGATGGTGACCGGTCCCTCACGTTCGCCGGACAACCACTGCTCCAGCAGCGGCCCATCGGCGGGCTCGTCAGGCACGAGAACCTGCCGAGGGATCCCCCGGGGTGGATCGTCCCGGTAATGGGCCGAAAGTACCTCGGCCACCAAGTGACCACGGTCGAGGTCCTCGGCACGTTCCACCACGAAGCCCTTTCGTCCCACCACGCGCCCCTTGCGCACATAGAACACCTGGGCCGCCGCTTCCAAGTCGTCGCCGGCCAGCCCGAAGACGTCGAGGTCCTCGCTCCGGGCCGCCACCATCTGCTGCTTCTCCAGGGCTCGCAGCACGCTGGACAGTCGATCCCGGTGCCGGGCCGCCGCCTCGAACTCGAGCGCCGCCGACGACGCCTCCATCTCGACCCGGAGCCGGTCGACCACCGCGTCGGTATCGCCCTCGAGGAACCGAATCAGGTCGGCGACGATCCCGTCGTAGTCCTCCCGGGATACCTCCCCCACGCACGGGCCGCTGCACTTCTCAATGTGAAACAACAAACAGGGCCGACCCTGCCGTTCGTGCTCCCGGAACTTGGTGTCCGAACAGGTCCTGGCCGGAAAGGTCCGGAGTAGGAGGTCGAGCGTCTCCCGGATGGCCCCGGCGTGACCGTAGGGGCCGAAGTACCGGACCCCTCGACGGCGCTTGCCCCGGGTGACCATGGGGCGGGGCCATTCCTCGCTGGTCGTGATGGCCAGGAACGGGTACGACTTGTCGTCCTTCAGGTCCACGTTGAATCGGGGTTTGTGCTCCTGGATGAGGGTGTGCTCGAGCATCAACGCCTCGAGCTCGTTGGTCACCTGGATCCACTCGACGTCAGCGGCCTCGTCGAGCATCTGGGCCGTCCGGGGGATCATGAGATCCCGGCGGCCGAAGTAACTGTTCAGCCGACTACGAAGGCTCTTGGCCTTGCCCACGTACAGCACCCGACCCTGCCCGTCACGGAACTGGTAGGAGCCGGGAGCATCGGGGATGGTGCCCGCCGGCGGACGCTCGACCATCTTCTGAGGTTAGGGGCTCCCGGGACCAGGTATCTCAGAGGCAGCTAGCGGCCCAGCATCTCGGCGAGGAACCGGCCGGTGTGGCTGCCAGTCACCGAGGCCACGTGCTCCGGCGTACCCTCGGCCACCAGGGCGCCACCGCCGCTTCCGCCCTCCGGGCCCAGGTCGACCAACCAGTCGGCTGTCTTGACCACGTCCAGGTTGTGTTCGATCACAATCACCGAGTTGCCCTGGTCGACGAGCCGGTTCAGCACGCCGAGGAGCTTTCGCACATCCTCGAAGTGCAGGCCGGTGGTCGGCTCATCGAGGATGTAGACGGTGTGACCGGTGGGGCGCTTGGCCAGCTCACTAGCCAGCTTGACCCGCTGGGCCTCGCCTCCCGACAGGGTGGGCGCCGACTGGCCGAGACGCACGTACCCCAGGCCCACGTCAACCAGCGTCTGCATGTGGCGGGTGATCGATGGCTGGTTCTCGAAGAACGTGAGCGCCTCGCTGCACGGCATGTCCAGCACGTCGGCGATGGTGCGCCCCTTAAAGCGGACGTCGAGGGTGTCGCGGTTGTACCGCTGCCCCTTGCAGACCTCGCACGGCACGTACACGTCGGGCAAGAAGTGCATCTCTATGCGAATCGTCCCGTCACCGGCGCACGCCTCGCATCGGCCGCCCTTCACATTGAAACTGAACCGTCCGGGTTGGTAGCCGCGGATCCGCGACTCCTCGGTCTTGGCGAACAGTTTCCGGACGTGGTCGAACACACCGGTGTAGGTGGCGGCGTTGGATCGTGGGGTCCTTCCGATCGGCGTCTGGTCGATGTTGATGACCTTGTCGATGGCCTCGACGCCGTCCAGGGCGGTATGTAGGCCAGGCGGCACCTTGGAGCGGTACACCTTCTGCATCAGGCCCTTGTGCAGGATCTCGTTGACCAGCGTCGACTTACCAGAGCCCGATACCCCGGTAACGGCCACGAAGCATCCTGTCGGGAAGGCAGCGTCAAGGTCCCGGAGGTTGTTCTCCCGGGCACCCCGTACGACCAGGTGGCCGCCGTCTCCCGGCCGGCGCGCCTCGGGGATGGCGATGGCCTTCCTCCCTGACAGGTACTGCCCGGTGAGTGAGGTCTTCTTGGCCAATAGACCCTTGACCGAGCCGGAATGTACGATCTCTCCCCCGTGTTCACCGGCTCCCGGACCGATGTCGACCACGTGGTCCGAGGCGCGGATGGTCTCCTCGTCGTGTTCGACCACGATGACTGTGTTCCCGAGGTCGCGTAGGCGGACCAGGGTCTCGATGAGGCGCTGGTTGTCGCGTTGGTGGAGGCCGATCGAAGGTTCGTCGAGCACGTACAGGACGCCGACCAGGCCGCTCCCGATCTGTGAGGCCAACCGGATGCGTTGGGCCTCGCCGCCGGCAAGGGTGGCCGCCGATCTCGATAGCGAGAGATAGTCGAGACCCACGTCGAGCAGGAAGCCCAGCCGGGCGTTGATTTCCTTCTGGACCTGCTCGGCGATCATCGCCTCGCGGTCGGTCAACTCCAGATCACGCAGCACCCTGGCCGCATCGGCGATCGACAGGGCGCAGACCTCCGAGAGCGAGTGGCCGTCGATGGTCACGGCCAGTGATAACGGGTTCAAACGGGCTCCTGCGCATTCCGGGCAGGCCACCTGGCGCATGTAGCCCTCGACGTGCTCTCTGGCTGAGTCGCTCTCGGCGTCACGGTGCCGGCGACGGAGGTATGGCATGACGCCCTCGAAGTTGGCCGAGTACACCCTGGTGCGCCCGAACCGGTTCTTGTAGCGGACCTGCACCCGATTCTTGAGCCCACCGTCGAGGAACGTCGAGCGAACCTTCTTAGGCAGCTTCGACCACGGTGTGGCCGGGTCGACTCCCAACTCCTCGGTCACCGCTTCAACGAGGCGTCCGAAGTAGCGATTGTTGCCGCCGGACCACGGTGCAATCGCTCCTTCGCCGAGGCCCAGATCAGGGTTGGGCACCACGAGGTCGGCGTCCACCTGGAAGACCGTGCCCAGGCCGTCGCAGTGGTCGCACGCCCCGTAGGGGCTGTTGAAGGAGAAGTTCCGGGGAGCGAGGTCCTCGAACGAGCGACCGTCGCTGGGTCGCGACAGATGCTGGCTGAACACGATGGTGCGCGGCTCGGCCGGGTTTCCCTCCGCATCGAGCTCGCCGTCGCGCGGCACCACCTGTACCTCGGCGATCCCCTCTGCGAGGGCCAAGGCGGTTTCCATGGACTCAGTGAGGCGTCGCTCGATGCCCTCCTTGAGTACCAGACGGTCGACGACCACCTGGATGGTGTGCATCTCGTAGCGGGCCAGGTCCAGGTCGCCCCGCTCAAGGTCAGCGAGTTCGTACGGCTCGCCGTCCACGATGGCCCGGCTGAACCCCTGGCCGGCCAGCTCACCCAGCAGGGTGTCGTAGGTGCCCTTACGGCCACGGACCACCGGAGCCAGGACCTGAAAGCGGGTGCCGGGGTCCATTTCGAGGATCCGGTCCACGATCTGCTGGGGGGTCTGGCGAACGAGCCGCTCTCCGGTCTCTGGATCGTGTGGAATGCCGATCCGGGCGTACAGCAGGCGCAGGTAGTCGTAGACCTCGGTGATGGTTCCGACCGTCGACCGGGGGTTACGCGAAGCGCTCTTCTGGTCGATTGATATGGCCGGCGATAGGCCTTCGATGAAGTCGACGTCGGGCTTGTCCATCTGGCCCAGGAACTGGCGGGCGTAGGCCGACAGTGACTCGACGTAGCGACGCTGCCCCTCGGCGTAGATGGTGTCAAAGGCCAGCGATGATTTGCCGGAGCCGGAGATGCCGGTAAAGCAGATGATCTGGTCCCGAGGGAGGTCCAGATCGACGTCGCGGAGGTTGTGCTCCCGCGCACCCTTGACGATCAGCCGTTCAGACACCCGGGCGAGCCTAGGGGCCGGTCAGGGGGGGCCATCAGATGGCCCGATCAGAGATGGCCCGTCAGGTGGCCTCGGCGAGGTCGCGGAGCTCTCGTTCGACCTCGCGGATCTCGTCGCGTAGCCGGGCCGCGTATTCGAAACGCAGGCTGGCCGCCGCCTCCCCCATCTCCTGTTCGAGGGTGAACAGGAGGCGTTGGAGATCATCGAGGCCCATCTCGGCGAAGTCCTCGATGAGCCGCTCGGCTCGGCGTTTCTTTCCCTTCGGGGTGGGCGCCGTGCGGTCGGGCCGAATCATCGAGAGGATGTCGCTCACTGCCTTGCGGACTGTCTGCGGGTCGATCCCGTGTTTCTCATTGTGGGCCTGTTGGAGCCCACGACGGCGATGGGTCTCAGAGATGGCCCGCTGCATGGACGGCGTGACGGCATCGGCGTACATCACGACCTGGCCGTCTACGTTGCGGGCCGCCCGACCAATGGTCTGCACCAGCGAGGTCTCGCTCCGAAGGAAGCCCTCTTTGTCGGCGTCCAGGATGGCCACCAACGACACCTCGGGGAGATCGAGGCCCTCACGAAGCAGGTTGATCCCCACCAGCACGTCGAACTCCCCCAGTCGAAGGTCACGCAGGATCTCGATGCGTTGCACAGTGTCGATGTCGGAATGCAGGTAACGGACCCGTACCCCTTGCTCGAGCAGGTAGTCGGTGAGGTCCTCGGCCATCTTCTTGGTCAGGGTGGTGACCAACACCCGCTGCTCGACGGCCACCCGGCCGGCGATCATCTCCAGGAGGTTGTCGATCTGACCCTTGGTGGGGCGCACCACTACCTCGGGGTCGACCAGACCGGTGGGGCGCACGATCTGCTCGACGACCCGACTGCTGGCCTCGATCTCCCAGTTGCCGGGTGTGGCCGACAGGAACACCACCTGGCCGACCCGACCGGTGAACTCGTCAAAGGTGAGCGGTCGGTTGTCGGCTGCCGACGGCAACCGGAAACCGTGCTCGATGAGCGTGGCCTTGCGGCTGCGGTCGCCGGCGTACTGGCCGTGAAGCTGGGGCACGGCTACGTGGGACTCGTCGAGAACCACCAGGAAGTCGTCGGGGAAATAGTCGAGCAGGGTGTAGGGACGATCACCGTATGAGCGACCGTCGAGGTGCATGGAGTAGTTCTCGACCCCGTTGCAGTAGCCCAGCTCCCCCAGCATCTCGAGGTCGTGTTCGGTACGCATCCGCAACCGCTGGGCTTCGAGGAGCTTCTGTTCGACTTCGAAGACTTGGAGCTGTTCGACCAGCTCAGCTTCGATCCCGCCGATGGCCCGCCGGATGTTCTCGGCATCGGCCATGTAGTGGGTGGCCGGGAAGATCACCAGGTCGTCGAGCTGGCGGAGGTGTTCACCGGTGAGCGGATCTACCTCGGTGATGGCCTCCACCTCGTCGCCAAACAACGAGATCCGGAACGCCGTCTCCTCATAGGCCGGATGTATCTCCAGCGTGTCGCCCTTCACTCGGAACTTGCCCCGCCCCAGCACCATGTCATTTCGTTCGTAGCGAAGGTCGACGAGGCGACCCAGGGTGGCCCGGTGCTCGATGGTCTGGCCGACCTCCAACACCAGGAGTTGGCCCTCGTAGTGCTCGGGTGATCCGAGACCGTAGATACACGACACCGACGCCACCACGATGGTGTCCCGGCGGGTCAGCAGTGACGATGTGGCCGAATGTCGGAGGCGGTCGATCTCGTCGTTCACCGACGAGTCCTTCTCGATGAAGGTGTCCGACGTCGGAAGGTAGGCCTCGGGTTGGTAGTAGTCGTAGTACGAGACGAAGTACTCGACCCGGTTGTCGGGAAAGAACTCCCGGAGCTCGTTGGCCAACTGCGCGGCCAGGGCCTTGTTGGGAGCGATGACCAACGTGGGTCGTTGAACCTTCTCGATGGTCCACGCAATGGTGGCGCTCTTGCCACTGCCGGTGATGCCCAGCAACGTCTGGAAGCGCTCGCCTCCCTCTATACCGTCGGCCAGTTCGTCGATGGCCTTCGGCTGGTCGCCGGCCGGCGAAAAGGGGGCATGAACCTTGAAGGGCTGACCCCGGGCCGGTCCGACGGTCCCGGTGGGCGTCGAATCTACAGACGTGTCCGGCGGGTCCGGAGTGGCCAGGTCGTCCATTCGTGGAGCGTAGCCAGCGGCCGTGGCAGGGCTAGGAGCGTTCGGTACGGCTCCCGATGCGGGTCACGACCTCACCGGGAACGGGTCGCTCCAGACTCTCGATCCATGCCCATGCCAGGCCCACCTCGGCGAATAGGTCGGCCATCGTCCCGGAGTTGTCGATCACGACGTCAGCTCGGGCCAGACGGTCCTCCCGGGAGGCCTGGCGGGCCATCCGGCCCCGTGCGTCGTCCTTGGTGAACCCCCGATGGGTCACGAGACGACCCACGGCCACATCGGGATCCACGTCGACCACGATGACGCCACCCAGTCCCTCGTGGCCCGATTCGACCAGCAGGGGGATATCGAGGATCACCGTGGCATCGGTCCCGGCCAGCGCCTTGCGCCGCCGGGTCATCTCATCGGCCACCGCGGGATGCACGATGGCGTTCAGTGCCTCCAGTTCGTCCGCATCGCCGAAGGCCCGGTCGGCCACCGCCTGACGGTTGAGTCCTCCGTCGGCGGCCACGATGTCGTCGCCCCAACGTTCCACCATGGCCACAAACACCGGTGTGCCCGGCTCCTGAAGCTCGCGAACGATGGCGTCGGCGTCCAGAAGCACCGCTCCGCGCTTCACGAGGAGCGCTGCGACGGTGGACTTGCCGGAGCCAATGCCCCCGGTCAGGCCGATCTCGAGCATCGAAGTTGTCCGATGATGGCGAAGGTCTGATTCCCGAAGGGAACCGTCCCTCGGGTCAGACCTCGGTGGGCTCAGCCTCGGGCTCAGCCTCGACAGCCTCCGCCACGACCTCGGCTGCCGCTTCCTCGGTGGGGGCCTCCTCGCCGTCAGCTTCCCCGACCGGGGCACCCTCTACGGCAGCCTCCTCGACGGCGGCTTCAGCGGCGTCCTCGGCGGGCGCCTCCTCTGCAGCGGCTTCTCCGTCAACAGCAGCCGAAGCATCGAACATGTCGGCCCAGGCCTCCTGGCCCTCAGAGCTCTCCTCTCCGATGAAGTTGCCCTCGTCGTCGTAGGCGTGCTCGCCGAAGTGCTCCTGATACTCGGCAGCCACGATCCCACCCTCGGCAGCCTGCTTGATTGACAGGCTGATCCGTCGACGCTGAAGGTCGAGGTCGATGATCTTGACCCACAGTTCCTCGCCGGGCGTCACGACCTGCTCGGGCAGGTCCACGTGGTGGGCCGACATCTCTGAGATGTGGACCAGACCCTCGATCCCGTCGCCCACCTGGACGAACGAGCCAAACGGCACCAACTTGGTTACCCGGCCGTATACCAGTTCACCTACCTGATGGGCGCCGGCGAACTCCTGCCACGGATCCTGCTGAGTGGCCTTCAACGAGAGGCTGATGCGCTCACGGCCGAGGTCGACCTCGAGAACCTGCACCTCGATCTCGTCACCGACAGCGACTACCGAACCGGGGTGGTCGATGTGCTTCCACGACAACTCCGACACGTGCACGAGGCCGTCCATGCCGCCGAGGTCGACGAAAGCACCGAAGTTGACGACGCTGGACACGGTGCCATTGCGGATCTCTCCGGAGCGAAGGTTGTGCAGGAACTCTTCGCGCTGTTCCTTCTGGGTCTCTTCAAGCCAGGCACGGCGAGACAGGACCACGTTGTTGCGGTTCTTGTCCAATTCGATGATCTTGGCGTCGATCGTGGTCCCGATAAAGGGCTGCAGGTCACGGACCCGGCGTAGCTCCACGAGTGAAGCGGGAAGGAAGCCACGGAGTCCGATGTCGACGATCAGCCCGCCCTTGACGACCTCGATCACAGCGCCGGAAACCATTCCGTCACCTTCCTTGATCTCCTCGATCCGACCCCAGGCCCGCTCGTACTGGGCCCGCTTCTTGGACAGGACCAGACGGCCGTCCTTGTCCTCACGCTGGAGAACCACGGCTTCGATCTTCTCGCCAACGGCCACGATCTCGTTCGGATCGACGCCGTTGCGGATCGACAGCTCGCGGGGCGGAATGACGCCTTCGGACTTATAACCAATGTCCAGCAGGACCTCGTCCTTGTCGACCCGGACGACGGTGCCCTCGACCAGTTGACCGTTCTCAACGTCGACCATGGTGGCCGAGTAGGCCTCGTCGAGCGTCAGGGAGCCGAGATCGTTCTCGGTGATGGGACGGGGGATGTACTCCCCGCTCTCGTCGAAACTCCCCATGGGCGGGGAATCGAGGGCGGAGGGGATCAGAGTCAGTTCGGGCACGTGTTCTTCTCGTCGGATGGGAGTAGGTGGACAGGTCATTCCGAACGCATGAACACGGCATGTGCACACGCGAAACAGACCCGGAGATCCTACCGGGCCCCCATCGAGACCCCTTCGGACGGAACCCCGCCAAATTCAAGGCGGGTCCGTCAGTCGGCTCGCCGTCCAATCATCAGGAACTCGGGATGTTCTAGATCCGGTGGTCGAAGGGCGTAGTCGCCGGGAGTCACCGAACGGACCTCGTCGACCACCAGCCCGGCGCGGTCGGCCAGCAGGCGGAGTTCCCGCGGAGTGAAGCAGGTGGTCCAGAGTTCAGCTGGCGTCTCGGCGCCGTCACCGTTCCGGAGCACCGTGTGCTCCCGGTTGATGCCGGTATCGGCGTCGAAGTCGTCGGTCTCAGCCAGAAAGCGAACCTGGAAGTAGGCCGAAAACGCGCTCAGGACCACACCACCTCCCGGCCGAACGGCGGCCACGATGCGGTCCAGGATGGCTCCGTCGGGGTCAAGCACGGCCGAGTCGGCTCCCGGCCCTCCGGCCAGGCCGAACGCTCCCTGGCAGAGCGAGATAGCCGCGTTGAACTCGCTGTCGAAAACCATGGTCCGAGCATCACCATGGATGAATGTCGCCCCTTCTGGGGCGTCCCGGCGGGCCAGGTCCACGAAGGTCTCCGACACGTCGATGCCCACGACCTCGATGCCACGCCGGGCCAGTTCATGGCTGTGGCGTCCCGGGCCACAACCGACGTCCAGTAGGCGGGACCCCTCGCCGAGGCCCAGCACGTCGATCAGGACGTCGACCTCCTGGACGGTCCCGTAGGTGAATGAGTAGCGACGGTAGGCGTCTCCCAGGTAGTCGGCGACCCCCTCGAACCAGTGGTCCATCTAGCGGAGACCCGAACCCTCAGCCCTTGGCGTGAGCCCAGGTGGCGCCGGTAGCGACCTCGACGGCCAACTCCACCCGCAGGTCGTAGGCCCCCGTCATCTCCGAGCGGACCATCGCCTCCACGTCGGCAACCTCGTTGGTCGGAACTTCGAGAATCACCTCGTCATGGACCTGGAGTACTAGACGGGATGCCGACCCGTCAGCCCGGAGCCGGTCGTCGATCCGGATGAGGGCCACCTTGAAAACGTCGGCTGCCAGACCTTGGATGCCGGCGTTCATGGCCTGGCGTTCAGCGGCCTGACGCACGTTGAAGTTGGGGGACGAGAGCTCCGGTATGCGTCGACGACGCCCGAAAAGGGTCTCCGTGTAGCCCTTCTGGCGGGCCTCGTCGACCGTCCGCTCCATGTAGTCGCGGACCGACGGGAAGGCGGCGAAGTACGACTCGAGGATCTCATTGGCCTCGTCGACCGATGAGCCCAGCCGCTGGGACAGCCCGTAGGCCTCCATGCCGTAGGCCAGCCCGTAGGCCACCATTTTGGCTCGGTTCCGCACCTCGGAGGTCACTTCGGACGGGTCGATACCCCACGTACGGGCGGCTACCGCGGTGTGGATGTCATCGCCAGCCTCGAACGCCGCGATCAAGCCCGGGTCGTCAGCCAGGTGGGCGATGACCCGCAACTCGATCTGGTTGTAGTCGGCTACCAGCAACGTGTAGCCGTCGATCGGCACGAAGGCCCGGCGGAAGGCCCGCCCGGCCTCGGTGCGGACAGGGATGTTATGGAGGTTCGGTGCATCCGAGCTGAGCCTGCCCGTTCGGGCGACCGTCTGGTTGAACGTGGCGCGGATTCGGTCACCCGGACCAGCCTCAGCCAACAGGCCCTCGCCGTACGTGGACCGGAGCTTCTCGACCTCGCGGTAGGCGAGTAGGTGGGCAACCACAGGATGGTCATCCCGGAGGCGCTCCAGGGTGGACGCGTCGGTGGAGAACCCGGTCTTGGTCTTCTTGCCAGGGGTGAGACCCAGCTTCTCGAAAAGCACCTCCCTGAGCTGTTTAGTGGAGTTCACGTTGAACTCCTCCCCGGCCGCCTCGTGGACAAGGCTTCGCAGGCGTTCGCAGTTAGCGGTGAGCTCGTCACGGAGGCGGGTCAACTCGGCGACGTCGACGCCGATGCCTAGCTCCTCCATACGGGCCAACACGGCGACGAGGGGAACCTCGATGTCGGCGTTGAGAGAAAGAAGCCCCTGGGCCTCCATGGCCGAGACCAGCGGGTCCCGCAAGATGCAGACCGCGGCCGCCCGGTGTCCGGCCTCCACCGACGGGTCGGCGGCCTCGCCACTCAGGTCCAACTGCCCATCGGGCGCTCCGGTCACCGGAAGCATCCGTCGGGCATGGCGCTCCAGGAGCACCCCGAGGTCATAGGTGGCGTCAGCCGGGTCCAGTAAGTAGCCGGCGAGCGCCGTGTCTAACACCAGGTGGACCTCGCCGATGCCCTGTCGTTGCAGGGCCCGCAACATCGGCTTGACGTCATGGGCCGCTACACCCGGACCGTCAGTACCCAGGAGCCCGGCCAACGCAGCGGTGGCCGCCGGATCAGCCAACAGGTCAGCGGGAATCCACCAGGCCTGCTCGCCGTCGGACACCGCCAGGCCAGGACCGAGATCGGGGCCGGCGGGACCTGACGGCGGCTCAGCGACCGCGGCCAGGCCAAGCGGGCTGGTCGCCGGCGCTGCCGCTCCGATGGCCTCGATCCCTGCCGCATCTCTGACGACGTTGACGGAAACCTCCAACTCTCCCGAGGCCCCCATGGATCCGTCTCGGCCCTCCCGTGAATCTGCCCCATCGCCACCGAAGTCGACGCCCAGCAGTGCAGCCAGGCGTTCGCGGGCCCGGCTCAGCTCCAACACGTCGAGCAGCCCACCGGCCCGCTCCACGTCGACAGGGCCCTGGTCCAGGTCGTCGGCGGTCAACCCGAGCGGCACGTCGCGCACGAGCACCATCATCTCCTCGTTCAGCCGGGCGAGACCCTCGCTGGCGTTCAGGTTCTCCCGGAGCTTGGGAGTCTGATCGTCGGCCGCAGCGAAGATCCCGTCGAGCCCCCCATAGGCGTTGATCAGCTTGGCCGCCGTCTTCTCCCCAACCCCGGGAACCCCAGGCAAATTGTCAGAGGAATCGCCCCGCAACGCGGCGTAGGCCACATAGTCCACGGGTCGGACTCCGGTGCGTTCAAGGATGCCCGCCTCGTCGTACAGGGCGTAGTCCGACACCCCCCGCTTGTTGTAGAGCACCCGGACATGCGGATCCTCCACCAACTGGTAACTGTCCCGGTCCCCGGTCACGATGGTCACGTCCCGGCCGGCGTCGCGAGCCACGGTGGCGAGGGTCGCTAGGACATCGTCGGCCTCGAATCCCTCGGCATCCACCACCCTCAATCCCAGGGAGTCGACCAACTCGCGAACCAGATCAAGCTGCTGGTAGAGGGAATCCTCCTGCTTCTCACGGTTCGCCTTGTACGACGGTAAGCGCTCGTGGCGAAAGGTGCCCCCCGGCCGATCGAAGGCCACGGCCACCCCCTCGGGTTCGTGATCGCGTAGCAGGGACAGGAGCATCTGGGTGAAACCGAAGACGGCGTTGGTCTCCTGCCCGGTGCGAGTCACCATGTCTCTGGGAATGGCAAAGAACGCCCGGTAAGTCAATGAATTTCCGTCGAGGAGGAGGAGTCCGGGCACCGCGGCGACCCTAATCCCCAACGGTGACCAACCCGGCTGGCGGTCCGACCCTTCAGGAAGGTCGGAGGCCCTCGTCGATGACAGCACGGGCCACGTCGGCCATGGTCTGACGCCCTGACATGGAAGAGGTCTGCAGGAACCGGAACGCTTCATTCTCAGATAGGCCGACCTCATCGAGAAGGACGCCCTTTGCCCGGTCGATCACCTTGCGGGCCTCGAGTCGATCGGTCAACGTCTGGGCCTGATCGGTCAGGGCACGCATCTCTCGGTGGCGGGCACGGGCCACCTCGACGGCCGGCACCAGTTCGGATCGCTGGAACGGCTTGACCAAGTAGGCCAGCGCTCCGGCCTCGACGGCCCGGTCGATCAGGTCCCGCTGGCTGAACGCTGTGAGGATGACCACCGCGGTGTCGTGGGAGTCGGCGATACGCGATGCCGCCTCGATCCCGTCGAGTCCCGGCATCTTGATGTCCAGGATGACAACGTCGGGGTCCAGTTCGGCCACTAACTCGACAGCACGATCACCCCGGCCGGTGTCACCCACCACGTCGTACCCCTCGTCTATGAGGGTCTCCTTGAGGTCGAGACGAATGATGGCCTCGTCTTCTGCCAGGACCACCCGTACTGGTGGCACGCCGGGCGCGGTAGAGGCCCCGCGCGAATCAGTCATCTCGGTCTCCCCGCCCGCCGGACCCCATCCGATCCAGTAGGTCGTCCTGGATGGCCTCCAGCCGGGCGATGTTGGCCACCACGTCATCACGGTGGCGTTCCATGGCCCGGGCGTGGCGCTCGGCGTCGCGATGGGCGCTTCCCGACTGAGCCGTTTCCGAGACCAGGGCACGAACCCGGGCATCGGTCGCGTCGGCCGACAGGTGGGCCAACTGCTCCTCGGCCACCGCCAGATCGGACCGGAGTCGCTGGAGGCGTTCGCCAACCTCGGTCAGGCGTCGTTCAATCACCGAGCGTGCCATGGAACCGGCATTGTACGAAGAACATCTGGTGCCCAGGGCGGGACTTGAACTTTCACCCCGTCTACGCAGAGTGGTCCTTGCATGGTCCCCAGCAGTGGACTCTCTCTACGTTTGCGGGGATCGCCGGCCACGTTCGGTGGGCAAAACCTTCGCATAGTCCCCACCAGTACCCTCTACTTTCTGGAGCGTGGGACCACGGTAGGACCAGCAGGACCGTCAGCCCTCCCGGCCGGCGTCCTCCTGAACAAGGTCACACAACCGGTCTACGAGGCGGCTCAACTCCTGAGCCGCGTGTCCTGGTCGCCGTCGAACTAGTACTTCCGCAACAGTTCGGTAGTACCACCGCTGATCCTCAGGAACGGCGCTAAACCGCTCCCAGACCTCAGGGCCATACCCAGTGACGTCATTCACGATGCACCGAGCGTTGTGGCGTTTATCGGCAAGGGCCACACATAGCACTGCCTGATCCGCTTCTTCTAGGTGTTGGATGTAGCTCTCTTTTCGCGTCCGCCACGGGGGCTTCGGAACGCTCGTCGCGTCGCTACACGCCTCAACGATTCGAGCAACCTCCGATCCGAATCGGTCGGCCACCTCGTCGACCTCCACCGGAGTGTCTTCGATCACGTCGTGGAGCACTCCGGCGAGAGCTATGTCCTCAAGCTGATCACTGAGCATCAAATCTGATGCGGCATCCTCGATTGCCAGGGATGCCACTGCCAAGAGGTGGCTCAGATAAGGAATCCTGGTGCCCTTACGGGCGATGCCGTCGTGTTTCTCTCTGGCAAAATCCACGGCTTCCGTGAAACGCTCCCCCAACTCCAAGTGCTCTCCCATGACAACCACGCTACGGGCCGACCAGCAATGATCCCAGAAACCGCAGCGGTTCACCTACGAGAGTTCGTCGCCCGCCTCCCAGTAGCAGATCTCGCAGAGTTCAGGATCTTTGAGTTCTTCATCGCAATTAGGACACCGAGTCGGATACTCCGCCGTCGTCCCACAGTTTGGGCAGTAGTCCTCGCCAGTTAGCCACACCATGCAGACGCTGCAATGCATCCCTGACACAACTGAAGACTAGGTGAAGGTCACTCCGGCGGCCTATGACCTGCGTGTCTTTAGTGCCCGGGGCGGGACTTGAACCCGCACGACCTTTCAGCCAGAGGATTTTGAGTCCTCCGCGTCTGCCAATTCCGCCACCCGGGCGAGCTGTTTGAGCCTACCGGTGGGCCCCTGACTGGAGGCCCGCTCCGCGACCTCGGGACAACCCGTGACCCAACCGTTGACGGGCCCCTACGATGGGCCGACGCAGCGGGTTCAATGCCCCGTCACCGACGGAACCGCCACCCTTCCGCGTCCCTCCGAGGAGACCGATGATCGCCTTCACCTACTCCGGCCAGGGCTCCCAACAGCCCGGCATGGGAGCACCCTGGTCTGACCACCCATCCTGGGAACTGGTCGACGAGGCCTCCGAGGCAGCGGGACGCGACGTGACCCACCTGCTGCTCGCCGCCGACGCCGACGAACTCCGCGAGACCCGCAACGCCCAGCTGGCCACCTTCGTGACCAGCATGGTGATCCTCGATGCCGTGGAGCGGCTCGGCATCGACGCGGCGGGCCACGCCGGACACAGCCTCGGCGAGTACAGCGCCCTGACCGCGTCGGGCGCCCTGGCCTTCGAAGACGCAGTGACCCTGGTGGTCGAACGGGGTGAAGCCATGCAGGTGGCAGTACAGGAACCCGAAGGCACCATGGCCGCCGTGCTGGGACTCGACGACTCAAGCGTGGAAGAAGCATGTTCAGCGGTCGACGGTGACGTCTGGGTGGCCAACTACAACGCCCCCGGACAGGTGGTCATCGCCGGTGACCCCGAAGCAGTGGCTGCAGCCGGCCAGGAGGCCAAGGATCGGGGCGCCAAACGAGCCACCACCCTGGAAGTGTCCGGCGCCTTCCATACCCCGTTCATGTCGCCGGCCCGGGATCGACTCAGCGAAGCCATCAACAGCACCGACATCCGGACCCCGGAGGGAGTCGTGGTGGCCAACGTGGATGCCACCGCCCACCAGAACCCGGCAACGTGGCGGGCTCTCATGAACGCCCAACTGTGCAGTCCCGTGCGGTGGGCCCAGAGCCTTGAGACGCTGGACCTCGCCGGCTTCACGACCTTTGTCGAACTGGGCCCAGGCAGTGTCCTGACCGGGCTTGTCAAGCGGACCATCAAGGGGGCGACCCGACTTACCGTCAACACCCCGGACCATCTCGACTCGCTCCTCGACGAACTAGCTACCCCCGCTATGGCGGAGGCTGATGGTGAGGCCGTCGAGGGCGAACACCTCTTCGCCACCGACCGCATGGTGGTGAGCCCGGCCACCGGTGTCTTCACACCGGTGGCCGACATCGGACCCGGCCAGGTGGTGGCCGCCGGTGCCCTGCTGGGCCACATCGGTACGACCGAGGTTTATTCGTCGTTCGCCGGCGAGTTCATGGGGTGGCTCGCTGTCGACACCGAACGGGTCACCGCATCCAAGCCCATTGCGTGGCTTCGCGCCCAATAGTTCCCACCGCGCAAACGCCCGAGCCAAGCCCACCCAAGAAACCCAGTCAGGAACCCAGAGCAATCATGAGTGAACCAATCAGTCGAGTCGTACTGGTCACCGGTGGAAACCGCGGCATCGGCCTTGCCTGCGCCAAGGCGTTCGTCGCTGCCGGGCACCGGGTGGCCGTGACCTGCCGGGGAGAGGCACCGACCGAGGTTTCCGAGGCGGGCATTCTCGCCGTGCCGTGTGACGTCACCGACACCGAACAGGTCGACGCGGCGTTCACCGCTATCGAGGAGCAGTTGGGGCCCGTCGAGATACTGGTGGCCAACGCCGGCATCACCCGGGACGGCCTAGTGCTTCGGATGTCCGACGACGACTTCATCGACGTGCTGGACGCCAATCTCACCGGTGCATTCCGGGTTTGCCGTCGGGCCGTCAGGCGGATGATAAAGGGGCGTTGGGGTCGAATCGTCCTGGTCTCGTCGGTCGCCGGTCGGGTCGGACAGACCGGTCAGGCCAACTACTCGGCGTCTAAGGCGGGCCTAGTTGGTCTGGGACGCTCTCTGGCCAAGGAGTTCGCCAGCCGGAACGTGACCGTCAACGTGGTGGCACCGGGACCCATCCTGACCGACATGCTGGCTGCCCTCCCCGATGACCAGCAGGCCAACTACGCCGAGGCCGTGCCGATGGGTCGTCTGGGCGAGGTCTCTGAGGTCGCCGCGGCAGTGACCTTTCTGGCATCAGAGGACGCCAGCTACGTGACCGGGGCCGTCCTCCCCGTGGACGGCGGCCTGTTCATGGGTTGAGTACCCCCCCTGTTCGTGAGTGACTACAAGTGAAACGAACCCGAGTGTCGTAGGCCACAATCCATTCCCCCGTGGATCCCTCCGCTCTAGGGTGAGGCAGTTCACGATCACCAAGCAGAACGGAGAATGACGGTGAGCGAAGAAAACTTCGAGAAGTTCCGGAAGTGTGCGGTCGAGGTCCTGTCAGTAGAAGCCGACCAGGTCACCATGGAGGCCTCCTTCGCCGAGGACCTCGATGCCGACAGCCTCGACCTCGTCGAGTTGGTCATGGCCCTTGAGGAGGAGTTCGGCGTCAACGTCGAGGAGGAGGAGCTGGAGGACATCACCACCATTGGCGGCGCTTACCAGCTCATCACCGGCAAGCTCTAATGACCCGTCGTCGGGTGGCCGTCACCGGCCTGGGCGTGGTCTCCACGTGCGGCGTCGGCATAGACGCTTTCTGGAACGGACTGTGTGGTCCGGCACCGGAAGGCGACCGTCTGGTCCCCGACTTCGATCCCTCCCCGTGGTTCGAGAACCCCAAGGAGGTCCGTCGCAGCGACCGCTGCACGCAGTTCGCCATCGCTGCGTCTGACATGGCCCTAGAGCAAGCCGGTGAACTGACCGCTGATCCGACCCGTCGGGGCGTGTTCATCGGCACCGGCATCGGCGGCATCCAGACCCTCGAGGACCAGATTCTCGTGATGAACGAGAAGGGCTCCCGACGAGTGTCTCC